>JAEEGJ010003529.1_pt1 | contig 59310 bp, 46 predicted proteins | sample 8958761 | NCBI WGS metagenome assembly JAEEGJ01 (sample SAMN16246546, study PRJNA631951) | gut metagenome | biome: gut microbiome; feature: rumen; material: RS-attached | host: Bos | place: Iran: Karaj | collected 2018-10 | reverse complement strand
TGAAAGAAAAATTCCGGAACCTTCCTTTGAGGATAAAAATGGCGGGCATCTCACTGTCTGTCAATATGCTGGTATTCCTGATCAATATCGTCCTGCTGCTCGCCATGAACAGTATGTCGGACAAGATAGATACGGTATATAAGGCCAACCTTCAATTAAACGAGATATCAGCCGCATTAAATGACGTACAGGACAGTATGACCGAGTACCTCGATACCAAGACCAGTGATTCCCTGGAAAACTATTACATGAGCGTCCAGACTTTTACCGAGCTTACGGAGAACCTGGATGATATCATAACCGAGAGCAGACAGGGAAGAATGGAGCGCTCCATAAAGAGCATGGCGGAAAAGTATCTGGATGAAGTAGGCCAGACTGTAGATGCCAAGCGAGGCAGGAACGTAGAAAAATACAGGACCAGATATGAAGAAGCCACAAGGCTCTACGGATATATCAATACCTATATTTACAGTCTGAACAACGAACAGTTCAAGGAGAACTCGGAAAACTACCGTGAGATGGTTACCGCATTCGGACGATTTGAAGTGGCAGGCAATGTGATAATGATAGTGGTCATATTTACCACAACACTTCTTATATTAAGGCTTACCACCAGCGTTATCAAACCGTTAAGGTCGCTGACCATATCGGCCAACCGTGTAGCGAAGGGAGATTTTGAGATATCGACTCTGCCGGTTAATTCCACGGATGAGATAGGTATCGTTACAAAAGCCTTCAACAAAATGGTCATAAGCATTCAGGATTATATCGAAAAGATAAGACAGAGTGCCGAGACCGAACGTGAGCTGAAAGAAAAAGAGCTCATGATGGAGACACACTTAAAAGACGCACAGCTAAAATACCTTCAGGCACAGATCAATCCGCATTTCCTGTTTAATACCCTGAACGCGGGCGCACAGCTGGCCATGATGGAGGGTGCTGACAGGACTTACGAATACGTACAGGTCATGTCGGAATTTTTCAGATATAATGTTAAAAACGCTTCCCGTACTGTTACGGTCGGTGAAGAAGTCGAACTGGTGGATAATTACATATATATTCTAAATGTACGTTTCTCCGGTGAGATACATTATGAAAAGGAAGTGGACCAGAGCCTTAACGATGTGGAGATGCCCAGCATGATCCTGCAGCCCATAGTGGAGAACTGTGTAAAGCACGGTATCCGTGAGATGATGGGTGATGGCAGAATAAAACTCTCAGTATATGCTCTCGATGATACTGCCTGCATAAGGATCGAGGACAACGGTGCGGGCATGGATGAGGAGACCATTGAAAGCTTAAAGAGCGGACGACCTGCTCCCGGTAAAAAGGATTCAAACGGCATAGGCATGGATAATGTATATGCGCGTCTTAAGCTTTTCTGCGGGACCGATGACTGCTTCTCGATAGAGAGCGACGGACCGGGAAAGGGTTCAAGATTTACCATTTATCTTGATAAATAAAGGAGAATCTATGTATAAGATAATGCTTGCTGACGATGAGGGTATCGTTATAGATTCACTCAAATTTATAATACAGAAGGAATTCGGTGATGAGTGTCAGGTGGAGTTCGCCAAGACCGGACGTAATGTCATAGAGCTTGCGGAAACCTTCAGGCCGGATATAGCCATCATGGATATCCAGATGCCGGGCATAAACGGTATAGATGCCATGCGAGAGATAAGAAAGAACAACGACAAGGTCATCTTCATCGTTATGTCCGCATATGACAGGTTTGATTATGCGAAGGAAGCCATGAAGCTCGGTTCCATCGAGTATATCACAAAGCCCATGGAGCGCACCAGGATCATCTCGGCGATAAAAAAAGCCATGAATATGGTGCAGGAGGAAAGAAACCGCCGTTCAAACGACCTTATAATAAAGGAAAAGCTGGAGACTGTCATCCCCATCTTAGAGAATGGTCTGATATACAATATCCTGTTCCATGAATACTTTGATGAGGATATAGAAAACTATAAGACGATGCTGGGCCTAACATCGGAGAACGCATATATGATGCTGCTGGTATCAGGTGACGCAAAAGAAGGAAATCACATGACCAATGCGTTGGGCTCCAGTGTCAAGCTGCAGCAGAATTATAAGGAGATAAGAGAGTACATCAAGCTGTACTTTAACGGCATAGTAGGCTCTGTCATGAGCAACAAGATAGCTGTCCTTATCCCATGCGATTACGATGAGATGGATTATACCGAGCGTGTAGCCGTTATCACGAGCGCCCGCGAGATGATCAAAAAGCTCAGCAAGATCACCGATATCGCATTCAGAGTCGGTATCGGAAAGGTAAAGCCTTTGGCACGTATGGATAACTCCTACAGAGAAGCCGTAAATGCACTGCTCATCACCACCAATACCGTGGCACATGCTGACGATCTGCCCATAGGATGTGATTTCCAGGGTGAATATCCGATAGACCTGGAGCTTAAGCTTTTTGAGGAGATAGAAAAGGGCAGGACCGATACCGCGCTTAGTGTAGCGAAGGACTTCTTTGAATGGATAAAGACAAAGAACATCATGGATGCAAGACTTAAGATCCTCGAATTTGTCCTCCGGGCCGAAACGATAGCATATGAAAACGGTCTTACTTATAATATAGAAGACAGACGAGATTATCTGCCTAAAGTAATGCAGGCACCCGATGCTGCGAGCCTCTGGGAGTGGTTCAGGGAAAGGATCATCTTCTCAAGCACGAGCGTAGCGGATAAGAAGGCTGAGAGCACCTATGATGTGGTCGAGGCTTCAAAGAAATATATCGAAGCCAACTATACCAAGAACATCACGCTGGATGACCTGTCGATGGCGGTAAATATCAGTTCTTATTACTTGAGCAGGATATTTAAGGAGAATACGGGAGAGAACTTTATAGACTACCTTACCAGGTTAAGGATAGAGAGGGCAAAGGAACTGCTTGCCACCACCCAGTATTCCATGAAGGAGATAGGTGTGATGTCCGGATATCCGGATTCCAATTATTTCAGCAAGACATTCAAAAAAAATGTAGGAGTCACTCCTACAGAATACAGAGAGGGAATGTAAGTGAAGAAAGTACTGGCATGGGTATTGATATTGACTTATATGTTTACGCTGGCCGCGTGTTCCAATAAGGAAGGCACGGAGGACCAAAAGGCAAGCGTAGAAGACGACAGGATACAGATAGCCATGAGCTTTGACTCTTTTGTCATAGAGCGGTGGCAGCGTGACAGGGACGTATTTGTATCCACAGCCAAGGAGTTCGGGGCCAACGTGATCGTACAGAACGCCAACGGTGATGTCGAAAAGCAGAAGGAGCAGATAGAATACTTCATCAAAAAGGGAGTGGATGTCATAGTCATCATATGTATCGATTCCGATTCCCTGCAGGCCACGGTAAAAAAGGCCAAGGAAGAAGGCATAAAGATCATAGCTTACGACAGGCTTATCACTAATGCCGATATCGATCTGTATATCACCTTTGACAATGAGATGGTAGGTACCATGATGGCTGAGGCTCTGTCCATGAACGGAGCGTTCGGCGGACAGGTGATCATGCTCGAAGGTTCACCTCTGGACAACAACGTCGATGCGGTAGAGAAGGGCTTTAAGAAAATATGCGACAGGGATTACATCAACGTCATTGATTCCATATTCTGTGACGGATGGCGTGCAGAGATAGCGGCCGATTACATATATGACCATCCGAATACCGTAAGGCTTGCGGACGGCATCATGTGCGGAAACGATAACTTAGCAGGTCAGGTAATACGTGCCCTTTCCGAGAAGAGACTTGCAGGAAACCTCCCTGTGGTAGGACAGGACGCAGATCTTGAAGCGTGCCAGAGGATAGTGGAAGGTACCCAGACCATGACTGTATATAAGCCTGTGGAGAAGCTTGCCAAGCGTGCAGCGGAATGTGCGATAGCTTTGGCGGAAGGTGAAGAGATCTCGGGCAGTGACGTAAAGACCATCAACGACGGAACATATGATATCCCTTATATCGGTCTCGTACCCATAGCCGTGACAAAGGATAATATAGATGAAGTGATCATAGGAAGCGGCTTCCACTTAAAAGAAGATGTATACCTCAACATGCCGGAGATGATAAGTGAGTAATAGTAAATTTTTGCAATTTGTAAGCAGTGCACAGCAAAAAAGTGCACTGCTTTTTATTTTGTTACGAAATATTATCATAAAAATATCAAGAGGTGTAATAATTATTTCCCTTTTGATTATGATATGCTGATACCTGTAAACAAAACAAACCATCTTTCATAGGGAGGTATTTTATGAAAAAAAGAATTTTGGGCGTTTTACTTGTATGTGTAATGGTTTTTTCATTGCTTACCGCTTGCGGCAAGGAAGAAAACAAGGGTGGCGATAATGCACCGGCAGCAAATACATCTAATACGACCGGCAACGACAGTAACACAAGCAATGTGACTGACAACAACAGCGGCAGCACTTCAACAAATGAAGCACCCGCTACCAACACAGCAGTTGCAGCAGGCACCAAGGTTGGTGTAGCAATGCCTACAAAGGATCTTCAGAGATGGAACCAGGATGGTGACAACATGAAGAAGAAGCTTGAAGAAGCAGGTTATGTAGTTGACCTTCAGTACGCTTCAAACGATGTTCCCACTCAGGTATCACAGATCGAGAACATGATCAGCTCAGGCTGCAAGGTTCTGGTTATCGCTTCTATCGAAGGTGATTCACTTGGAACAGTTCTTGAGCAGGCTAAGGAAAAAGACGTTAAGGTTATCGCTTATGACCGTCTTATCATGGGATCTGACGCTGTTACTTACTATGCAACATTCGATAATGAGATGGTAGGAACCAAGCAGGGCCAGTACATTGAGGAGAAGTTAGGTCTTAAGTCAGGCAAGGGACCTTACAATATCGAGCTTATCACCGGTGACCCCGGCGACAACAATGCAAGATTCTTCTACAAGGGCGCTATGGATGTCCTTCAGCCTTACATCGACAACGGACAGCTTGTTGTAAAGTCAGGCCAGATCGATTTCGCTACTGTTGCTACACAGAGCTGGTCAACAGAAAACGCACAGAACAGATTTGATGCTATTCTTGCAGCTAACTATTCAGACGGAACACAGCTTGATGCAGTTATGGCTTCAAACGACTCAACAGCTATGGGTGTTACCAACTCCCTTATAGCTAACTACGAAGGCACACACAGCAATTGGCCCATCATCACCGGTCAGGACTGTGATAAGGCTAATGTAAAGAACATGCTCGATGGCAAGCAGTCTATGTCTATCTTCAAGGATACACGTACACTTGCAGCTAAGACAGTAGAAATGGTTGACGCTATCATGCAGGGCAAGGAAGCTCCCATCAATGACAGAGATACTTACGACAACGGAACAGGTAAGATCCCTTCATACCTTTGCGAGCCGGTATTTGCAGATGCATCTAACTATGAAGAAATCCTCATTAAGTCAGGATACTACACAATGGATGATATTAAGTAATATCACACAACAAAAGCACAGGCGGGATCCGTCCCGCCTGCTGTTTTGAAAAAAGATTTTCAATGTTAAAAAAGAGACATTGAATGGAGGGAAAAAAATTGGCTAAAATATTGCTGGAAATGAAAGACATAACCAAAACATTCCCCGGTGTAAAAGCACTAAGCAATGTAAATCTTCAGGTGGAAGAGGGCGAGATACATGCCTTGGTAGGTGAAAACGGTGCCGGAAAATCCACTCTGATGAATGTCTTAAGCGGTATATACCCTTACGGAACCTATGAGGGAGACATCGTCTATGACGGTGAGGTTTGTAAGTTTAATAAGATAAAAGACAGTGAAGCGAAAGGTATAGTAATCATACACCAGGAGCTTGCACTGGTACCATATATGACTATAGCCGAGAACATGTTCCTCGGCAATGAACGCGGAAGTAAATACCGTATCGATTGGAATGAAACGAACGATCTTGCGGCACAATACCTTGAAATGGTAGGACTTAATGAAGCGCCGCAGGTTCTTATAAAAGATATAGGTGTAGGCAAGCAGCAGCTTGTAGAAATAGCAAAAGCCATGGCCAAAAGTGCCAGACTGCTGATACTGGATGAGCCTACAGCATCACTGAACGAAGAGGATTCAAGATCTCTTCTTGATCTGCTCTTAAAATTCAAAAAGGAAGGTCTTACTTCCATCATCATTTCACACAAGCTTAACGAGGTATCGTATGTAGCCGATAAGATCACGGTAATACGTGACGGCTGTACGATAGAGACCCTTACCAAGGGAGTGGATGATATATCGGAAAACCGTATCATAAAAGGTATGGTAGGACGAGAGATAGAAGACCGTTTCCCGAAACGTGAGAAGCACATCGGGGACATCAAGATGGAGGTCAGAAACTGGACAGTTCATCATCCCATTAATTTTGAAAGAAAAGTGGTAGATGATGTCAGTATCAATGTCCGCAAGGGCGAGATCATAGGCATCTCCGGTCTTATGGGTGCCGGACGTACAGAGCTTGCGATGAGTATATTCGGAAAATGTTATGGGGAGAACATTTCCGGACAGATACTCATCGACGGCAAAGAAGTTCATATGAATTCCGTAAAGGAAGCCATCAAACATAAGCTGGCATATGTTACGGAAGACAGAAAGGGTAACGGGCTTATCCTTTCCAACTCGATAAAGATCAATAATTCACTGGCTAATCTGAAAGCAATAAGCAAACACTCTGTAATAAACAGAGATGAAGAGTATGCGGCAGCAATAGACTATAAAGAGAAGCTGGCTATAAAATGTCCTACGGTTGAACAGAATGTAGGTAACCTTTCAGGCGGTAACATGCAGAAGGTACTGCTTGCAAAATGGATGTTTACCGAACCTGATATATTGATCCTGGATGAGCCGACAAGAGGTATCGATGTAGGTGCAAAGCTTGAGATATACCTGATCATGAATCAGCTTGTAGCAGAGGGAAAATCAGTGATCATGATATCATCCGAAATGCCAGAGATCCTCGGCATGTGTGACAGGATCTATATCATGAACGAAGGCAGGATAGTGGGTGAACTTGATGGCGCGGAAGCATCGCAGGAGGCTATCATGTCCCATATCATCAAAGCCGGTTGAAAACATAAAAAAACTGATGTTTATAGAGGAGTATCCAAATGAACAAAAATAATGTACTTGAATTTGTTAAAAAATACACGATGGTAATCGTGCTTGTCGGTGTATTCGCCATGTTTGCCGTCACGACATCGGGAGATATCCTTCTTCCGGCAAATATCTCGAATATCATTTCACAGAACGCTTACGTGTTCATCTTAGCCACAGGTATGCTGCTTTGTATACTGACAGGCGGTAACATCGATCTTTCGGTAGGATCTGTAGTATGTTTCGTCGGTGCGGTAGGAGCCAAGCTGATGGTAGAAGCAGAAATGAACATGATCCTGGTAATCATTATCATGCTGATAGTCGGTACTGCCATCGGTGCTTTCCAGGCATTCTGGATCGCATATGTAAGAATACCTCCGTTCATTGTAACACTTGCAGGCATGCTTGCATTCAGAGGCTTAAGCAACGTAGTACTTAACGGTCTTACCGTATCATTAAGAGACCAGAAGGACTTTGTAAATCTTTTCGGCGGCGGTGCAAACTGCTACATTACGGATATATTCGGATTTGACGGGATAAACGGCTTATGTCTGATAGTCGGTATTACCATAGCAGCAGCATTTGTATTTTTAGAGTTTAAGAAGAGAATTAATAAGATCAAGAAAAATTATGAGGTTGAATCTGTTCTGGCATTCGGTATCAAGACAGCCATCATCGTAGCGACCATTATAGCTTTCTCATATAAGCTTGCACAGAACAAAGGTATACCTACAGTACTTATCTGGGTATTCCTTGTAATCCTTGTATACGGATATATCACTGCAAATACAACAGTAGGCCGTGCATTCTATGCAGTAGGCGGTAACGAGAAGGCTACCAAGCTTTCCGGTATCAATACCAACAAGGTATACTTCCTGGCATACACCAATATGGGTCTTCTTTCCGCATTGGCAGCCATGGTTACAATAGCACGTCTTACTTCAGCTCAGCCCACATACGGCCAGAACTATGAAATGGATGCCATCGCTTCCTGTTTCATAGGCGGTGCTTCAGCATACGGCGGAATCGGTACCGTAGGCGGTGTTATCATCGGTGCAACTCTTATGGGTGTCATCAATATGGGTATGTCACTTATGAGCGTAGATGCCAACTGGCAGAAAGTAGTAAAGGGTGCCGTACTTCTTGCAGCAGTAGTATTCGATGTAGTATCTAAGCGCGGCAAGCTGTTAGCATTGGATTGATCCATGAATAATGTAAGTTTCATGGTTTGATAATTCTCCTTCCTAAAAAGCCCCGGAGTCCGGCAGCCTCCGGGGAGTTCTTTTTTTACGAGAAACGATAAAAACTATTAAATATAATAGTGTAATTATCGGGAAAATATGGTATACTGTCTAAACAGATATCCCGTTAAAAGGTTTTGTTACCGAGGGAACGCTGAAGGCTTTTTCGAGGAGACTTTGACCGGGATTAAAAAGACATAAACAAGAAAGGATGAGGGTATGATGAAAACTACTATTAAAAGATTATCTGTATTGCTGCTGGCTATATGTATGATATGCGCTCTTGCAGCTCCGCTTAATGTGCAGGCAGCGGTATCAAAATCAACAAAGAAAAAACTTAACAATCTGGTTGACTGTATGTACGGGTTCGAGTTTGATCTTCTTGTTTTTATGGATATAGAACTTGATGAAGTAAGAGAAGTAACCATAAATAAATCATTAATGGCACAGGCTGCTGCACTTAATTGTGAGAGCACTTTCGTTTCGGAAGTCGGTGAATGGGGTATGGAGTCAATATACAGCGTTACTCCCAAGCAGATAAAGAAGATGGCTAAAAAGATGTTCGGAAAGACTGTTACATACAAAAGTCTGCCTAAGGGAAGTGCTGACGATGCGATCGGTTTTAATGCTGCATATCTGAATGCGGACGGTAATCCTGAGTTATGGTATTGGGAAGGCGAGACCGAAACGGATTATGTGATCGTAAAGACAACGTACAAAAAGACAGATAAGGGATACGACGTGATCAGAGATGTCTTTTGCGGTTATTGGGGAATAAATTCATATTATAACGGTAAAAAGGCTAATTACAGAGTAACATATAATACGTCAAGGAAAAAGGGTTCAACTTACGGATACGTGATCACCGGGATGACAGTAGAATATATAGCTGATCTGGTTATACCCGATGATGAAGGAGAGGGTTGAAAATAAATAAAAAAATGCTTGCATTACTTCCAAAGATATGTTATAAGTATTATTTGTGAATAATTGGTGTTCCGCTGTACTAAGTTTGAAATCAATGGGTGAGATGAAAATCTTTTTTACACGAAGTAGTAAGAACATCAAAATATCAGGAGGTTCAAGATGAACGATATTATCAAAAACATTGAAGCTGCTCAGCTTAAAAGCGAAATCACCGAATTCAGAGTTGGCGACACCGTTAAGGTACATGCACTCGTAAAAGAAGGTAACCGCGAAAGACAGCAGATCTTCGAGGGCGTAGTAACCAAGAGACAGAACGGCGGCGCAAGAGAGAACTTCACCGTCAGGAAAATTTCTAACGGCGTAGGCGTAGAGAAGACCTGGCCTTTACATTCACCCATTGTTGTAAAGATCGAGGTTGTTAGACATGGTAAGGTAAGACGTGCAAAGCTTAACTACCTTCGCCAGAGAACAGGTAAGGCTGCTAAGGTTAAGGAAGTTATCCGTTAATCTTATACCGGTTACGCTAATGTATAGGCGCGGGTGCTTGTCATCCGCGCTTATTTTTTAAGATGGAGAATAGTATGGCAAATAAGATTAAGATCGGCCTTGTTATGGAAGGCGGCTCAATGCGCGGCATGTTTACTGCCGGAGTGACGGATGTCATGATGGAAAACGGGATAGAATTTGACGGCGCCATCGGTGTATCTGCGGGAGCCACCTTCGGATGCAATTACAAGTCGAAGCAGATCGGCAGGGCATTAAGATATAATATAAAGTACTGCAAGGATAAAAGATATTGCAGCTTCAGGAACTTCTTAAAGGAAGGCAATCTGTTCAGCAATGAGTTCTGTTATAAAAAGCTGCCTAACGAGCTGGATGTATTTGATGTAAAGACTTTTGAAGAAAACCCGATGGAGTTTTATATAGTGGCTACCGATATAGAGAAGGGTTGTGAGGTATATTACAGGCTCGATAAAGGTGATGCTGAGGATATAGAGCTTATCAGGGCTTCGGCATCCATGCCCATAGTATCTAAGATAGTGGAAGTGGACGGGACCAAGCTCTTAGACGGCGGTATAGCCGACTCTATACCGTTAAAGGGCTTTGAAAAGCTCGGCTACAGTAAGAACGTAGTGATCCTTACACAGCCGCTCGGCTTTGTAAAAGAGAAAAACAAGCATATGAAGCTGATAAAGCTTAAATACAGAAAGTATCCGAACTTAGTGGGCGCCATGGCTGACAGACATGTAAAGTACAATGCGGAGACTCTGTATGTATCACGTCAGGAAGCTGCAGGAAACGCATTTGTCATCAGACCGCCCGAGGCACTTAATATCAGCGGTATCATAAGAGACCCCGAGGAACTGAAACGTGTATACAATATCGGCCGCAAGGTCATGACCGAGAGACTGGATGAGCTGAAAGAGTTCTTGGAGAATTGCAGGAAGTGATATTAAAAGATCAAAAAAGCGCTGTGGAAAACCACAGCGCTTTAAGTTTATCTTAAGATATAAATTACATAGCGTTAACGATCATCTTCTGCAGTGTAGCAGGATCTGATGAAACCTTAAGAGCCTCAGACCTTGTGATGATACCGTAATGAACGAGGTTAGCAAGGTCGTCGTTCATGGTATGCATACCAAGTGACTTACCTGACTGGATCATGGAAGGTATCTGGATAGTCTTTGATTCACGGATAAGGTTTGCGATACCGGTGGTAGCAACAAGTACCTCAGTAGCAAGTACACGGCCGGTGCCATCGGCACGGGGAAGAAGGTTCTGTGTGAAGACACCACGGATAACGTTAGCGAACTGAGCACGGATCTGATTCTGGCCTTCAAGAGGGCAGGCATCGATGATACGCTCAACCGTCTGTGCAGCTGATGTGGTATGCAGTGTGGAAAGAACCAGGTGGCCTGTCTCTGCTGCGGTGATAGCTGCGGAAATAGTCTCGAAGTCACGCATTTCACCTACGAGGATGATATCGGGGTCCTCACGGAGGGCTGAACGAAGAGCACCTGAGAAGGTCTCAACATCCTTACCAACCTCACGCTGGTGGATCATAGCCTTGTTATGAGGATATACGTACTCGATAGGATCCTCAATGGTCATGATGTGACGTGCTGTATTTGAGTTAATATATTCAACTATGGAAGCAAGGGTAGTAGACTTACCGCTACCGGTAGGTCCGGTAACAAGGATAAGACCTCTGGGGGTATTTGCCAGATCTTTAACAGCATAGGGAAGACCTAACTCTTCGAAAGTAGGGATCCTGTTCTGGAAAAGACGGATGCTGGCTGCCAGGTTGTTTCTCTGATGATAGATGTTAGCACGGATTCTGTTACCGCCGGGAAGCATAACACCGACATCAAGGTCCTTACCGCTGCTGACATATTTACGCTGTTCTTCGTCAAGGATGGAATAGATCATCTCTCTGGACTCATCAGCTGTAGGTACATCATCCAAAATCATAAGTGTTCCGAAACGTCTGATGGCAAGATTGGTACCAACCGTAATATGGATATCGGAACATTCGTTATCTCTGGCATACTTCACCAGTTCTTCAAAAGTCATAAGATAAACCCTCCTAAATTATAGTTATACTACCTTCTAAAAAACCACTTAATCTATTATACCATAAATATATAAAGAATAAAACCTTTTTTTTAATTTTTTGAATAAAAAACCTTGACAAATGAATATTTATAAGTATAATGGTGTATATTATTCATAATTCTATTATGGATATTTATATTTTAAGCGGACTTTTTTATGCATATTAATGTAAAAATATACATTTTTCTGTATAAAATTTCGCGGAAAGAAGAGGTAAAACGATGAAGAAAATATTCATTGACGGTGCAGAAGGCACAACAGGACTTAAGATCAAAGAAAGATTCAAAGACAGAAACGATATAGAGATATTGAAAATAGACAGCGAACTGAGAAAAGACGAGAATGAGATAAGAAAGTTTATCAATGCTTCCGATATCACATTTTTATGTCTGCCCGATGCGGCAGCCATAGACGCTGTGAAGCTCGTGGATAACCCCGATACCGTGATCATAGATACTTCTACAGCTCACAGAACTGCAGAAGGCTGGACATACGGCTTCCCGGAGCTTGACGGCGCACAGAGAGAAAAGATCGCATCTTCTAAGAGGATAGCCAATCCCGGATGCTATGCTACAGGATTTATAAGCTTAGTAAATCCTCTTGTACAGATGGGTATCTTACCTCAGGATTATCCGCTTTCATGCTTTGCCGTATCAGGATACTCGGGCGGCGGAAAGAAGCTTATAGCCCAGTACGAGGACAGCGACCGTGATAAAAAGTACGGTGCAGCCAGAATGTACGGCTGGAGCCAGTCACATAAGCATCTTAAAGAGATGAAGTATATCACCGGTATTGACAAGGAGCCGCTTTTCTCACCCCTTACCACGGATTATTTCAGCGGCATGCTGGTACAGATTCCTTTATTTGCTGATATGCTGACAAAGAAGGTGGCTCCTGCTGAACTCAGAGACATGATCGCTGACTACTATAAGAACGAGAAGTTCATCAAGGTTGCTCCTTTCGGTGCAGATGCAGATAAGGGAAATGTGATTTTCTCCGATGAGATGTCAGGCAGAGACGACCTTATGATCTACGTGACCGGTAACGATGACAGGATAGTGGTAGCAAGCAGCTTCGACAACCTCGGAAAAGGTGCATCGGGTGCAGCCATCCAGAATATGAATATCGTACTCGGTATCGATGAAGCTACAGGACTTGTGATCTGATTTAAAACAGGTATAAATAATAAACAGACCCATTAAATTAAATTGACTAAATATGGTTTTGTGTAGTATAATAAAATTTGTGCGATTTTGGGAAATCAACCCGGAAAGAAGGACAATATGTTACAGAAAACAGAAGGCGGAGTTACCGCAGCAAAAGGATTTAAGGCTGCCTGCTGTGCAGCTGAGATAAAATATAAGAACCGTACCGATATGGCTATGGTGTATTCGGAGAGTCCCTGTGAGTGTGCCGGCACATTTACCAGCAACGTGGTAAAGGCAGCATGTGTACAGTGGGACCAGAAGATAGTATATTCGGGAAAGCCCATGCAGGCTGTAGTATGTAATTCGGGTATAGCCAATGCCTGTACAGGACAGGAAGGCTGGGATGCATGCGAAAGCACCGCAAAAGCTGTCGAGACCGAACTTGGAGTAAGCTACGAGAGCGTAGCTGTAGCATCTACCGGTGTCATCGGTATGCAGCTCCCTGTAGAAAAGCTGGTTAACGGCGTAACCGAGATGAGCAAGACCTTATCTAGCAGCATCGAGGCAGGTACCGCAGCTTCCAAGGCTATAATGACCACCGATACCATCAATAAGGAAATAGCAGTTACATTTGATATAGACGGTAAGACCGTGACACTCGGCGGTATGAGCAAGGGCTCGGGTATGATACATCCCAATATGTGCACCATGCTCGGTTTCCTTACCACCGATTTAAGTATTGAAAAGAAGCTCCTTCAGGAAGCTTTGAGCGAAGTAGTAAAGGATACCTTCAACATGATCACGGTTGACGGTGATACATCTACCAATGATACACTGCTTATCATGGCTAACGGCCTGGCAGGCAATACCAAGATCACTGAAAAGAACGAAGCATATAAAGAGTTTTACGATGCATTGTTCTATGTATGCCGTTTCTTAGCACGTACCATGGCAGGTGACGGTGAAGGCGCTACCAAGCTTTTTGAAGCTAAGGTTATAAATGCAAAGTCCAAGGATGATGCAAGGACATTGTCAAGGGCTATCGTAGGGTCGAACCTTTCAAAGGCAGCCATCTACGGATGCGATGCCAACTTCGGCAGGTTCTTATGTGCCATGGGATATTCCGGTGCACAGTTCGACCAGAACGATGTAGAGCTTTTCTTTGAGAGCGATGCAGGCAGGATGCAGGTATTCGATCACGGCACACCTCTTACATTTGACGAGGAGCTTGCTAAGAAGATACTGGCAGCCGCTGAAGTAACAGTATTCGTTGACATGCATGAAGGTGAAGCTGAGGCAACAGCATGGGGCTGCGATCTTACATACGATTATGTAAAGATCAATGCGGACTACAGAAGCTAAAATCGATCAGAGGGACGGTTCTCTGATTGAAAAAACAGAAAAACAGAAATAGGATGGAAAAAGAAATGGAAAACGAGAGCGTATTAACAAACAGTCAAAGAGCAGAAGTGCTGGTACATGCACTTCCCTACATACAGCAGTATAACAACAAAATAGTAGTTGTTAAATATGGCGGAAATGCCATGATCAACGAAGACCTTAAGAATGCCGTAATGAGTGATATAGTTCTTTTAAATCTCATCGGTATGAAGGTAGTACTTGTACACGGCGGCGGTCCTGAGATCACTGAAACACTTAATGCTGTCGGAAAGAAGACTGAATTTGTTAACGGCTTAAGAGTTACCGATGCCGAGACTGCAAATATAGCTATGATGGTATTGGCCGGCAAGATCAACAAGAGCCTGGTTAACCTTTTAAATAAGTTCGGATCCAAGGCACTCGGTCTCTGCGGTCTCGATTCCCAGATGATCAGAGCAGAGAAGCTGGATGAAAAGCTCGGATTTGTAGGTAAGATCACTCATATCAATGAGGATCCCATTCTTGACGTACTTAATATGGGATATATTCCCGTAATCGCAACAGTAGGTTACGATGATGAAGGAAATGTATATAACATCAATGCAGATACGGCAGCTGCAAGAATAGCAGGTAAGCTGAGAGCGGAAGCTCTTATCTCAATGACCGATATCGACGGTATCTTAAGAGATAAGGATGATCCTTCATCACTTATCCATCAGATCAACGCAAGCGAAGCTCCCCAGCTTATGAGAGAGGGCATAGTATCGGGCGGTATGATACCTAAGGTAGAGTGCTGTATCGAAGCTATCAGACGCGGCGTTAAGAAGGTGTTCATTATAAACGGTAAGATACCTCACTCAATCCTTATTGAGACCATGACTGATGAAGGTATCGGTACCATGTTCGTATAAGAGGGTAAAAAATGGATAGTACAAAAATCAACGATAAAGATTATATTGCCAATACCTACGGGCGTTTTGACTTAGAGCTCGTAAAAGGCAAGGGTTCTCTGTTATATGATGAGAACGGAAAAGAATATATAGATTTAGGAACAGGTATCGCGGTAAATGTGTTCGGAGCAGGAGATGAGGAATGGAAGCAGGCAGTTATCGACCAGCTGAACCTGATCCCTCATACATCCAATCTTTACTACAGTGTTCCCCAGGTAAAGCTGGCAAAGCTCCTCTGTGAAAAGACCGGTATGAAGAAAGTATTCTTCGGAAACTCAGGTGCAGAAGCAAACGAGTGCATGATCAAGGTCATCAGGAAATATGCTTCCGACAAATACGGTGATGAGAGAAATCTCATAGTAACTCTTGTCAACAGCTTCCACGGCCGTACGATCACCACTCTTTCAGCTACAGGACAGGATGTATTCCACAAGAGCTTCGGACCTTTCACCGAAGGATTCCTTTATACACCCGCCAATGATTTTGAGGCTTTAAGGGCTCTGTGTGATAAGAATAAAGGTAAAATAGCCGGTATCATGATGGAGCTTGTACAGGGTGAAGGCGGAGTGATAGCTCTTACTCCTTCATTTGTAAAGCAGGTAGCAGAGTATGCTAAGACCTATGACATACTTCTCGGAATAGATGAGGTTCAGACAGGTAACGGACGTACCGGCAGCCTTTACGCATTTATGAATTACGGTATCACTCCCGATGTGGTTTCCACAGCTAAGGGCGTGGGCGGCGGACTTCCTTTGGGTGCATGTCTGCTCGGTGAAAAGGTTAAGGACACCATGAACCCCGGTTCACACGGTTCTACCTTCGGCGGCAACCCCGTAGTAACAGCAGGTGCTTACAACATCCTTTCACGTATAGATGATAAGCTGATCGCAGGAGTAAAGGATAGGTCAAAGTTCATCATTGAAAAGCTTACAGGTCTTAAGCTTGATGAAGATTTCCAGCCTACAGGACTCGCAGACGGCATGGATAAGGATGCAAAGACCTCGGACGGCAAGAGTATTGAGGATGTATTAAAAGAGTATGTATTCGGTATCTGGCCTTCATTTAAGAAGGGTATCGTATCTGTATCAGGTATGGGACTGATGCTCGGTATCCAGACCGAAAAGGAAGCAAAGGCAGTAGTAAACAAGGGTATCGAAAAGGGGACCATAGCTCTTACAGCCAAGACCAAGGTAAGACTGCTTCCTGCACTTAACATTCCGATGGAATTGCTTGATAAAGGACTAGATACAATCGTTGAAGCTATAAATGAAGTATAAAAAAGGAGAAGATAAAATGAAGCATTTACTTAAATTACAGGACTTGACAGCTGATGAACTTACAGGTATATTAAACCTTGCCGATCAGTTAAAATATGAAAAGAAGCACAATATCGCTCATGAGCACTTAAAGGGACAGACACTCGGTATGATCTTTACCAAGTCATCTACCCGTACCCGTGTATCATTTGAAGTAGGTATGTACCAGCTCGGCGGTTCAGCACTTTTCTTAAGTGATAAGGATATCCAGTTAGGCCGTGGAGAACCTATCAAGGATACAGCACGCGTACTTTCACGTATGCTTGACGGTATCATGATCCGTACTTTCGCTCAGCAGGATGTTGAGGATCTTGCTACATACGGTTCTATCCCGATCATCAACGGACTTACCGATTATTGTCATCCCTGCCAGGTACTTGCAGACCTTATGACCATCAGGGAATACAAGCAGAGCCTTAAGGGTCTCAAGTTTACATTTATCGGTGACGGCAACAATATGGCAAACTCCATCATCGCCGGCGGTATCCTTTCCGGCATGAAGGTAGCTATCGGATGTCCTGATAATCATCAGCCTGATGCAAAGCTTGTAGAGTGGGCACATAAGAACGGCGATCTTGAGATCACAAGCGATATCATGAAGGCAGCTGAAGGTGCTGATGTTGTTTATACCGATGTATGGGCATCCATGGGTCAGGAAGGCGAGGCTGAGCAGCGTAGAAAAGACTTTGCCGGCTATCAGGTAAATGATAAGCTTATGAGCGTTACCAATAATGCTATGGTGCTTCATTGTCTGCCTGCTCACCGCGGTGAGGAGATCACAGATGAAGTATTTGAGGCTCATGCAAATGAGATCTTTGATGAGGCTGAGAACAGGCTTCATGCTGAGAAGGCAGTTATGGTTAAGCTGATGAAGAAGGGCAAGTAATAAATATGTCATTCTGAGCGAAGCGAAGAATCTGATGAGATACGATGTTATTTAGACGAATATCAGAAAGGATTACGAGATAATGCGAAAAGTATTTTCTATATTGGTATCAAATACATCAGGAGTACTGAGCCGTGTATCGGGACTGTTCTCAAGACGTGGTTATAATATAAAGAGTTTGACTGTGGCAGAAACCGAAAATCCTGAGTTTTCCAGGATGACGGTAGTGGCTGACGGTGACGAGCGTATCTTGGAGCAGATTAAGAACCAGCTGTATAAGCTTGAGGATGTAAAGGACATCATAGAGCTTAAGAGCAGAGAAGCAGTATGCCGCGAGCTTATGATCATCAAAATCGGTGCGACCACAGAACAGAGAAACAACCTTGTAGCCATAGCTGATATATTCAGGGCTAAGGTAGTTGATGTTTCTGTTGATACCATGATGCTTGAACTTACCGGTAACCAGGATAAGCTTGATTCCTTCATCAGAATGTTAAAAGATTATACCATCATAGAGATGGTACGTACCGGTGTGACCGGACTTATGCGTGCCGACTATGAGGCATATAGAGATAACCTTTAAAGGAGTAAAGAAATGGCAGAAGAGTGTACACATGATTGTTCCACATGTCAGGTAGACTGTGAATCAAAGAAACAGGATTTCAGAGCATATCTTAACAAAAACAGCAAGGTTAAGAAGGTAATAGGTGTTGTAAGCGGTAAGGGCGGCGTAGGTAAGAGCTTCGTAACATCTTATCTTTCCGTACTTATGAAGAGAAGAGGATTCAGTGTAGGTATCCTTGATGCGGATATCACAGGACCTTCTATCCCTTCAGCTTTCAATATCCATGAGAAGGCACTCGGTACCGATCTCGGTATCATGCCCGCTATCACAAGTAAGGGTATCCAGCTGATATCAGTTAATATGATGCTTGAAAAAGAGGATACTCCCGTTATCTGGAGAGGTCCGGTTATCGCAGGCGTAGTAAAGCAGTTCTGGAGTGATGTGTTCTGGAACAATATTGATGTTATGTTTGTTGATATGCCTCCCGGAACAGGCGATGTACCGCTTACGGTATTCCAGAGCCTGCCCGTAGACGGCATCATAGTGGTTACCAGCCCTCAGGAGCTTGTATCCATGGTAGTATCAAAGGCTGTAAACATGGCTAATGAGATGAAGGTACCCATCTTAGGACTTGTAGAAAACTACAGTTATGTAGAGTGTCCTACATGTAAGGAAAAGATCGAAGTATTCGGTGAGAGCCATGCAGAAGAGACTGCAAAGAAATTCGGACTTACTCTTCTCGGGAAATTGCCTCTTAATCCTGCTATTTCAAAAGCAGTTGATGCAGGTGCCATCGAAGAGCTTGAAGGCAGCTGGCTTGATGGTGCAGCTGACTATATTGAGAACCAGGTGCTCGTTGATGATGACGATGAAGAGATCATCATGAAACCAGAATAAATATTCATAATTTGCTGTAAAACCTCTTTATTTCATTTTGTAAATATTATATACTGATAACAGTTAGAAAAACGGATTTCAGAAAGAGAGGTATTACACATGAGACCTATGAAAGTGTTTGTCGGGTATATGATTCTTTGGGCTGTATGTGTTATTTTTGTGTTATTATCCTTTGCAGGTGAAGAAATCAACGTAGTTATGCTTTCTATAGCTATGGTTGTGATGGCGGTAGGTAATATTGCATACTACTTCTTATACAGATGTCCGCACTGCGATCGCCATTTATTCAATCGTGTAGCACCTTGGCATTATTGCCCTTATTGCGGGAATCATCTGAATGCAGATCCTGTTGAATATTCAGCTGAAAGCGAAGATGAAGATGATAAACGCGACGATGGCCTTAAAATACAATAGTTTATCTGAATTAAGTCAGGGCAGTCCGGCGGGGCTGCCCTTTTTTGGACCACTAACCCCGTCTCCATGGTCCGAAAAAAATATTTGTACATAAGCGGAAGTTGTGGTACAATAAAACGCTGACAGCAGTAAAAAGAAATGATTTTGGAGAACGAAATATATGTCTGTAGATCAGAGTAAGATCAGAAATTTTTGTATAATAGCACATATTGACCATGGTAAATCCACCCTGGCTGACAGAATAATAGAGAAAACAGGACTGTTAACTCTTCGTGAGATGAGCGAACAGGTCCTTGATAATATGGACCTTGAAAGAGAAAGAGGCATCACCATCAAAGCCCAGACCGTACGTACCATATATAAGGCAAAGGACGGTGAGGAGTATATCTTTAACCTGATAGATACTCCCGGTCATGTTGACTTTAACTATGAGGTATCCAGAAGCTTAGCTGCTTGTGAAGGTGCAGTACTTGTAGTAGATGCCGCACAGGGTATAGAGGCTCAGACTCTGGCTAACGTGTACATGGCTCTTGACCATAACTTAGAAGTATTCCCTGTTATCAATAAGATAGACCTTCCCAGCGCAGACCCTCAGAGAGTCATCAATGAGATAGAAGATGTTATAGGTCTTGAGGCACAGGATGCTCCTCAGATATCAGCTAAAAACGGTATCAATATAGAAGAGGTATTAGAGGCCATAGTACATAAACTTCCGGCACCCAAAGGTGACCCTGAAGCTCCTTTAAAGGCACTGATATTTGACTCGGTATATGACTCATATAAGGGCGTCATCGTGTTTATCCGCATTATGGAAGGCTCGATCAAAAAAGGTGACAGGATCCGTATGATGGCTACCGGTGCCGAGGCAGAGGTAGTGGAGATAGGTATATTCGGTCCCGGACAGTTTATCCCCTGTGACGGATTATCAGCCGGTATGGTCGGATATGTTACGGCATCCCTAAAAAATGTCCGCGATACCCGCGTAGGTGATACAGTCACCAATGCAGACAGACCCTGCAGCGAAGCACTTCCCGGATATAAGAAGGTACTTCCAATGGTATATTGCGGTATGTACCCTGCAGACGGAGCAAAGTATCCGGACCTTCGTGATGCGCTTGAAAAGCTCCAGTTAAATGATGCATCACTGCAATTCGAACCGGAGACTTCCGTAGCTTTGGGATTCGGCTTCAGATGCGGATTTTTGGGACTTTTACACTTAGAGATCATACAGGAAAGACTTGAGAGAGAGTATAACCTGGACCTGGTAACTACCGCGCCCAGTGTTATCTATAAAGTATATAAGACAAACGGTGAGATGTTCGACCTCACCAATCCCACCAACATGCCCGATCCTTCTGAGATAGAGCATATGGAAGAGCCTTTTGTAAATGCCGAGATAATGGTCACCACAGAGTATGTCGGTGCCATCATGACTCTCTGCCAGGAGAGGCGAGGCGTATACAAGGGTATGGAATATATGGAAGCTACACGTGCACTTTTAAAGTACGAGCTTCCGCTTAACGAGATCATATATGATTTCTTTGATGCTCTTAAATCCCGTTCTAAGGGTTATGCATCATTTGATTATGAGTTAAAGGGATATGTGCCTTCGAAGCTTGTAAAGCTTGATATGCTGGTAAACCGTGAGGAAGTGGATGCGCTGTCATTTATCATCCATGCGGATAATGCATACGAGCGTGCAAGAAAGATGTGTGAGAAACTGAAGGACAATATACCGCGACAGCTGTTCGAGATACCTATCCAGGCAGCTATCGGTTCGAAGATCATAGCACGTGAGACCGTAAAGGCTATGCGTAAGGACGTACTTGCAAAGTGCTACGGCGGTGATATCACCAGAAAGAAGAAGCTGCTCGAGAAACAGAAGGAAGGTAAGAAGCGTATGCGTACCTTCGGTAACGTAGAGATACCTCAGGCAGCATTTATGAGCGTACTGAAACTGGATGAGGAGTGACACCTCATCCGTCGCCTTGCGGCGCCACCTTCCCCTCGAGGGGAAGGCAGAAAATCTTGACATACAAAAAAGACTGTGGAACAAACCACAGTCTTTTTTAAACTTATTCTTTGCAAAAAATCAGTTAAGTGAGTTAACAGCCTTCTGAAGGTTAGATACCTTATGAGCAACTGTATTTTTATGATATACTCCCTTAGCACCTGTCTTATCAAGATATGCAGCAGCTTCCTTGAAAGCTACGATAGCAGCATCCTTGTCGCCGGCAGCCACAGCAGCAAGAACCTTCTTTGATAATGTCTTAGCCTTGGACTTGATCATCTTGTTTCTTAAAGTCTTTGTCTCGATGACTTTGATTCTTTTCTTTGCAGACTTAATATTAGCCAATGTTTTCACCTCCTGTATTAATATTGATGACATTAGCCGATGAATCCGGACACGGACGTTTCATCGAACACATACGCTATGATTATAGCAAATGAAAAGTAAATGTCAACAACTTTTTTTAAAAAATACAAATTTTAGTGACTTTTGTAAAATAAAGGTGTATACTGATATCCGGTCGTATTTATTGCGGTCATATTTTGATTTAAAAAGAGGAGTAAAGGCATGTTTTATTAATCTGGAATGACATGCCAAAACAGGAAAATGAGAAAAAGAATTATTAGTATGTTATTGATCTTGGTACTGGTTTTATCCGGCTGTTCCGGAAGCAATACAGAAAAAGGAAATACCGGTGATGATAAGCAGAATGTTACAGATGCTGTGACTGCAACACCAGAAGCAACACCGACTCTTTCTCCAAGCCCTACACCGGAGCCTACAGTTGAACCAACTGCAACTCCTGAGCCTACAGCTACCCCTACACCCGAGGTGGCTTCCGTAGCTCTGACGCTTCCTACAAAGTATGTTCTGTCATATAAAGGTGATTGCGGAACCATCGAGTCCATCACATATATGGCTAAGGATTATTTAGGTGACGGACCTGAAGTTGAGAAAAAGGCATTTGTATACCTGCCTGCAGGCTATGATGAGAGCAAAAAGTATAATGTTCTGTACCTTTGCCACGGTATAGGCGGAGATGAGAATGAATGGGGCTTTAATAATCCCGCAGGTTCAAGAGTTAAGCGTATATTGGATAACCTTATAGGTGAAGGCTCTATAGAACCGCTTATAGTCGTTACTCCTAACGGTAAGGCATACGGCCTTTCCGGCGTTACAGGCAATGATCTGTTTTATAAATTCGGATACGAGCTCAGGAACGATCTTATACCTTATATAGACAGCCATTATTCCACATATGCCGAGTATGATGAGAACGGTTATGATCTGACGGCAGCACGTGAACACAGAGCTATGGCAGGTCTGTCCATGGGCGGTATGCAGACCATTAATATAGGAATATGTGAATGTCTTGATATAATCAGCTGGTTCGGTGCTTTTTCAGCAGCACCTACATCATATGCTGCTTCAAAAGTTGCATCTGCAGTCAGTGAATCAGAATACAAAGTTGATTTCTTTTACAATATCTGCGGTACAAACGATAATGTAGCTTATGCAAGCGCTAAGGCCGCAGCCAAAACACTTCCGACCATAAGTGAAGATTTTACCAATGAGGAAAACTTCTTATGGCAGGAAAAGTCAGGCGGACATGACTTTAATATCTGGAATCTTGGATTATACAATTTCGTTCAGATTGCTTTTCACGGGTATGATAAATAATATGAATTACACAGAAGCATTACAATATATAAAAGAGATCCCCTGGACTTCGAGGAAGCCGGGACTGCACAGGATTAAGGCGCTGCTTGAAGCTTTGGACAGGCCTGATAAAGACTTAAAGTTCATCCATGTGGCAGGTACCAACGGCAAGGGCTCGGTATGTGCCATGCTGGATGCAGTACTTAGAGCTGCAGGATACAGGGTAGGCTTTTTCACTTCACCACATCTTATTAAGTACAACGAGAGGATGAAGGTGAACGGGCAGGAGATAGGTGATGGGGATTTTGCGGCAGTTATCTCAGAAGTGGATACTGCGGCTAAAAAACTGTTGAGTCCGGATAATGCTATAAGTGATCAGGAAGAGTTTGAGTCACCTTCTGAGTTTGAGATTCTTACAGCAGCAGGCATGCTGTATTTCAAGCAGCAGAAATGCGATATAGTGATCCTGGAGGTGGGCTTAGGCGGAGAGTTCGACAGTACCAATGTCATAGAGGATAAGGAGCTTGCGGTGATCACACCCATAGGCTTTGACCATATGGCGATACTTGGCAACACTCTCCCTGAGATAGCATCTGCCAAGGCGGGCATCATAAAAGAGAACTGCAATGTGGTATGTGCTTTGCAGGCAGCACTTGGAAAAAACGTACTAGACTTTGCGGGATGTCCTGCATATAAAGTGGAAAGAGAGCTTCAGAACCGTGAAGTAATGGAAGTGTTCAGAAATAAGTGCCTTGAGACAGGTGCAAAGCTCCATATACCGACGTTAACGAGATTTAAGAAGATATCTTCCGGTATAGACGGACAGGTATTTAGCTCGGCATATTCCGAAAAGCCGCTGACACTCGGACTTCTTGGGGACTATCAGCTGACCAATGCATTAACAGTACTTGAAGCAGTAAAAGTCTTAAAGGAAAACGGATGGGATATACCTGAGGAAGCTGTAAGCAGCGGACTTAAAAATGTCAGATGGGCTGCAAGATTTGAAGTGCTTAACAGAAAGCCTGTATTTATCCTGGACGGAGCTCACAATGAGCATGGCATAAATGCTGCTGTGGACAGCCTGATGAGCCTGTTCCCGGGAAAGAAGATAAAGTATATCCTGGGCATATTAAGCGATAAAAACATAGATGCGATGCTAAGCAAGCTTTATACGAATGCGGACTGTTTTATCACACTCACACCGGAGTCATCAAGGGCTCTCGCCGGAGAAAGCCTGGCGGAGAGGCTGCGTAATGACGGATATAAAGCGGTGAACTTTGATACACCTAAGGAAGCTGTAGAATATGCGCTTAAAACCGCGTTCGAAGACGATGTCATATGCTCGCTCGGGTCATTGTATCTGGCAGGAAATATACGAGACTGTTTTAAAGTTAATCCTTGAAACAAAGTATAAAAAGTGATATATTTATCATGTTGACCAATTTGATCATATTGGTAAAAAATAAATGGAAAAGAGGGTTTGAAGATGTACAAGTCAGATATCGAAATAGCTCAGGAAAATGAGATGCTCCCCATTGACGAGATAGCCAAAAAGGCCGGGATTGATGAGAAATACGTTGAACATTACGGAAAGTATAAGGCAAAGATAGATTTAAGCTTACTTAAGGAAAGCACAAAACCTGACGGAAAGCTGATACTGGTTACAGCTATCACACCTACTCCCGCAGGAGAAGGAAAGACCACAACTACTGTAGGTCTGGCTGACGGTCTTCAGAAGATAGGAAAGAATGTAGTAGTAGCACTTCGCGAACCCTCACTCGGCCCCGTATTCGGTATCAAGGGCGGCGCAGCCGGCGGCGGATATGCACAGGTAGTTCCCATGGAGGATATCAACCTTCATTTCACAGGCGATATGCATGCGATTGGAGCAGCAAACAACCTGCTTGCAGCTATGCTTGACAACCATATCTATCAGGGTAACGCATTACGTATCGATCCCAGACGTATCACCTGGAGAAGATGCGTTGATATGAACGACAGACAGCTTCGTTTTGTAGTAGACGGCTTAGGCGGTAAGGTAAACGGAACTCCCAGAGAGGACGGCTATGATATCACCGTAGCATCCGAGATCATGGCAGTGCTGTGTCTCGCATCAGATATAGTTGACTTAAAGAAGAGGATCGCAAGGATCATCGTAGGATATAATTATGACGGCGAGCCTGTAACAGCAGGTGAGCTCCATGCAGAAGGTGCCATGACCGCACTTTTAAAGGACGCATTAAAGCCCAACCTGGTTCAGACTTTGGAGCATTGTCCTTCATTTGTACATGGCGGACCTTTCGCAAATATCGCTCACGGATGTAACTCGGTAGTAGCTACACGTATGGCTCTTAAACTCGGTGATTACGTAGTTACTGAGGCAGGCTTCGGTGCCGATCTCGGAGCTGAGAAGTTCCTGGATATCAAGTGCCGTTTCGCAGGACTTAAGCCCAATGCGGTAGTAGTCGTAGCAACAGTACGTGCATTGAAGAACCACGGCGGTGTAGCAAAGGCAGATCTGGGTGTCGAGAACCTTGAAGCACTTGAAAAGGGTATGCCCAACCTCTTACAGCATGTTGAGAATATCACCAAGGTATACAAACTTCCCTGCGTAGTAGCGATCAACGCATTCCCTACAGATACAGAGGCAGAGCTTGAGTTAGTAAGAAAGAAGTGCAGTGAACTTGGCTGTAACGTAGCTCTTTCCAAGGTATGGGAAAAGGGCGGCGAAGGCGGCATAGAGCTTGCAGAAGAAGTAGTAAGACTTTGTAATGCTACCGATGCAAACGGCGAGCCTTTGAACAAGGACTTCAGCTTCAGCTACGAACTTGATCAGACCATAGAAGAAAAGCTTGAAAACATAGCTAAGAAGGTATATCATGCTGACGGCGTAGTATTTACCGCTCAGGCCAAGAAAGATATCGCAACACTTAACCAGATCGGATTCGGTAACGTACCTATCTGTGTGGCAAAGACACAGTACAGCTTCTCAGATGATGCCAAGCTGCTCGGTGCACCTAAGGGATTTGAGATCACGGTACGTTCGTTAAAGGTATCCGCAGGTGCCGGATTTATCGTAGCACTTACCGGTGACATCATGACCATGCCGGGACTGCCTAAGGTACCCGCAGCAGAGAAGATCGATGTGGATGAGAACGGCAAGATCTCAGGATTATTCTAAAGAAACGGAAGTAAAGAAATGCTCGACGGAAATCTTACAATAAATGATTTTATAGACAGACTCGGAAGCAAGGATGCAGTGCCCGGTGGCGGCGGAGCAGCGGCTCTTACCGCATCACTCGGTATATCACTGTGCAAGATGGCAGCCAATCTTACAGTAGGCAAGAAGAAGTTTGCCGATGTGGAGGAAGAGATGTATGCCATCATCGCAGAGTGCGATGCATTAGCAGCGGAGTTTGTAAGTCTCATACAAAAGGATGCGGACGGATTCCTTCCCTTATCAAAGGCTTACGGGCTTCCGACCGATACCGAGGAACAGAAGAAGTTCAAGGAAGAGACACTTGAAAGAGAATTGGTAAATGCTGCTGCAGTACCTTTTACCATCATGGAGAAGTGCGCGAGAGCCATAGAGCTTTCCGCTGTCGTTGCCGAAAAAGGAAGCAGGCTTGTGGTAAGCGATGCGGCATGCGCAATCAATACATGTATGTCGGCATTAAAGTGTGCATCCCTTAATGTGTACATCAATACCAAGTACATGAAAGATACAGAAAAAGCCGCTGCCATGAATGAAAAGGCAGACCGGCTTATAGCTGAAAGTAATGAAAAGGCTGAGAGAGTGTTCGGTGAGGTACTTAATTCTCTGAAAAAAGCTTAAGATCCTTCGCTTCGCTCAGGATGACAGAAGTATTAGTAATTAGCATATCAAGAGGTTGATCGTAAGGGTCAGCCTCTATTTTTTCGCATAACTGGATATCGAAAGCTATGCCGCACTTAGTAAAGGGCGTGTCCATATGCGATTGGAAATACTTATCATAAAAGCCTTTTCCGTAACCGATACGGTTGAGGTCTTTATCAAATGCAAGCCCGGGGACTATCATGAGGCAGCCCGAAGGGTCGGAGACCGGAGGCTTAACAGTACCATTATTATCGGAAAGAGAAACACTCGTATTTTGGGATACTACAGGTTCCCTGACACCAAAGTAACCTGCTTCCAGTTCATCAAGACTATTTATATAATAAAAGTTCATGATATCGCCTTCAACCTTAGGGACACCGACTTTTTTCCCGCCATTTAGTGCTGCAAGGATGAGATTGTCAGTGATAACCTCGCTTCTGCAGGATACATAAGTGAGGATGGTATAAGCTTCTTTATATTCTTTTAGGGAGAGTATCTTCTCTGTAATAATATCAGAAAGAGCCTGAGCTTCATCACGGCTCAGGCTGTCTCTTTCATGCATTTTGATTTTGCGAAGTTCTTTTTTGTCCATAATTATTTAAACTTGTGTATGATCTCGTTCAGCTTATTGAAGCCCTTCATGTTGTCATCAAGGAGACGGTCGGAAAGGGTTGTAGCTTTCACGATGGAATCGTTGGTGCCGGAGATATCGGTGATATTGGCGTTGGCAGTGAAGATGTTGTGGTTGATGCCTTCGATAGAACCTACTATCTCCTGGATGGATGCGTGCAGCTCATGTGCAAGCTCGTTGATACTGCTCATGCTGTCCATAAATGATGCGGCATCCGATGAGTAATTGGAGCCGATGGACGAGAGAGCGGTAAAGCTCGGAAGCACATTGCTGTCTATAAATGATACCATATGGCTCAGAGACTCAGCCATGTTCTTAACCGAACCGCTGATCTCGGTGATAATGGTATTGATGTTGTTGACCGTATCGGTGGACTGAGCCGCAAGCTCGCCTATCTCACCGGCTACTACAGCAAATCCGCGGCCCTGCTCGCCTGCGCGGGCTGCTTCTATGGCTGCGTTAAGCGAAAGCATGGAAGTCTGGGTGGAGATGGCTCTTATGGAAGCGGTAAGCTCCTGGATCTTGTCCACGGCCCTTGAATTATCAAGAGCTATCGAGGTCTGTTCCCTTATCTCATCATATATACGCTTGGTCTCCGCGATAGAGCTTTCAGCCTGTTCGTTCAGTGTGCCGGCACGCCTTATGATATCTTCCGCAAGCTCACTGCCTGAGCTTGAACGGTTTTCTATCTCTGCGGTACGGTTCTGTATCTGATTGATATTTGTATCGATCAGTTCTGCTGACTCTGAAGTAACCTCAAGGTTGGATGCCAGATCTGAAGTGATGCCGGAGTTGGTACGTGAATGTGTGGTGATCTCGGTAGAGAGATTCTGGATCTTTTCCGCATCGTTCTGTACGTTCTGTGCTACTTCCTTAAGCTCAAATATGATATCCGAAAGCTTTTTCCTGACATCGGCAAGAGCTTTTGCTGTAGCACCGCACTCGTCCTTACGTCTTTCAAGTCCCTGGGTGGAGAGAGAATTATTGATCTCAAGGGAGCCGAGGGATACTGCTGTGTCACACAGCTTACGGTAAGGAGCTGCTATAAAGATATGTGCTACGATATACACTATGATATTTATCACGGCACATGCGATAAGAGCGATGATGATGTATGAAACAAGCACGCCCGATACTTTGCTGTACATGTCGTCCTCATCAAGAGTGATGACTAGGATGGAACGGTCGATATCGGATATGTGGTATGCGGCTATCTTGCCGGTGCCTTTATAGAGGTAATTGATAACCTCGGGAGCCGGGAAGAAGTTGTTGCCTATATCGATGACCAGACCCTGTACCACGGTGTTCTCTACAGGCTTACCGATCTTGGCATCATCGGGATGGTAGAGCATGGTGCCTTCTCTGTCTACGAGATATGCATATCCGGTCTTATATCCTTCGATGGAGACCTTGCCGAGTATCTGCTTGTACTTGTCTGCTTCAAGCTGCCTGTTGCCGTTTTCTTTAAGGGAATCATCTATGATATGCCCGTAAGAGATGGCAAGGTTGAGCATATTGTTGGAGATAGAGTCGTTATACAGGTTTTTTAGCTTACGGTTGGCAAAGAAAATAAGCACCGAAGCCGTGATAAGCGTACAACAGACGGATAGTATAAGTATTCTGAAAGCAAGCCCGAAACGGACATGCGTACGTGTTTTTGCCATAATCCTGTCACCTCCGTGTGTAAATGACTATCATATCAAGAAAATTTTAACATAAAATATATAAGAAAACAAGAAAATCTTTGTATTAATTTAAGATAAAAAATATTTGAACATGCATGGATTTTGTGATATTATAGTACTATCGGGTTGTATGGATTTCTGTCAGACCACTGAATTTACAGCCCTTGATAAACCCCTTTTTAAGGAGGAAGAAAATGGCAGTTGTTGTCAAAGGCGCGGATGTAGCTTCTAAGATAAAAGAAGATATCCGCGAAAGAATAAGTAAACTGGCTCAAAAAGGAAAGGCACCGAAGCTTGTAATGATAGCTGTGGGTGACGATCCGGCAAACGCTTCATATGAGAGAGGTATAGTAAAGGTATTTACCGACCTCGGTATCGCAAATGAAAAGGTAGTGCTTGATGAGGGTATCAGCCAGGAGGGATTCGATGAGGCATTCCTTAAGGTGAACAATGATCCGGAGGTCACCGGTATATTGGTATTCAGACCCTTACCCAAGCCTTTAAGTACTGAGTTTGCAGCAAAGAATATAGATCCTCATAAGGATATAGACTGCATGGGATATTACAATCAGGCGGCTCTCGCCATGGGACGCAAGGACTGCTTCTATCCCTGTACGGCCGAAGCTGTTATACGTTTCCTTGACCATGAGGGTATAGATACGGCATATAAAAATGTAGTAGTGATCGGAAGAAGCGTGGTAGTCGGAAGACCCTTAGTATCCATGCTGATATCAAGAAATGCCACGGTCACATGCTGTCACACCAAGACAGCGGATCTTACCGACAGGATATCAAATGCGGATATCATAGTCACAGCCGCAGGTTCGGCAGGACTTCTTAAGGGTGAGATGTTAAAGAATGCAAAAGCGGACTGCTTCTGTATAGATGTAGGTATAAACATGAGAGCTGACGGCAAAGGTATATGCGGCGACATCGACTTCGAGAGCGTAGAGCCGTTAGCGGGAAAGATAACTACAGTACCGGGAGGCGTTGGCTCGGTCACAAGCACACTGCTTGCAGAGCATGTGGTAAGAGGCGCCGAATACGGAACAGATTGACAGAGGAGGTAACTACATGAGTTTTGAGGAATTCAAGAAAAAGGCCAATGAGATCAAAGACAATCTTGAACCCAAGATAAAGGACAAAGCCAAGAAGGCCAAGAAATCCGTATCCGAATTTGTGGACGATCATTTCACAAAAAAGGAAGACGATGTAGAAGAAAAGGCAGCTGAGGCAGCCGAAGCTGTAGAGGAAGCTGTGGAAGCAGTGGAGAACGGAGCGGCCGAAACAGTAGAGAATATCGAAGAAAAGGCAGAGAAAGCAGCTGAAAGGATCGATGACGCTGTGGATGAGACAGCTGACAAGGCTGAGAATAAAAAAGAAGATTTCTTCTCCAAGATAAAGAACGCGGCCAAGAAAAAGGCCAAGAAGGTAAAGTTCAAGGAAGCTGATGCTGAAGAAACAGAAGAGACCGAAGATGCCGAGAGCATTGCTGAGGATGAAGACACAGCAGATACCGCTGAGACCGAAGCCGATACCGCAGAAAAGGTAGAAGGCGAAGTGACCGACGGCACCGAGGAGAAGACCGATATAGAGAAAATCGAAGGCGAAGTAGTAGGAAGCCTTAAGGATAAGTACAACCAGTTTAAGACCGTAGTCCTGCCAAAGGTCAAAGAGACCGCTGCCAATGTAGGAAGTAAGGTGGCCGAGACCGCCAAGGACTTAGCACCTAAGGCGAAGGACGCAGCGATAAATGCCGGCAGCAAGGTAAAAGAGACAGCCATAAAGCTTGCCCCCAAGGCAAAAGAGACTGCAGCAAGTGCAGGAAGCGTGGTCAAAGAGACCGCGACCACAGTAGGAAGTAAAGTAAAGGAAACCGCTTCGAGCTTCGGAAGCAAGGTTAAGGATACTGCGCGGGATTTTGGCCCAAGGGCTAAGCAGGTGGGCCCTAAAATGTACGAAGGAGCAAAGAAAGCCGGCGAGACCATCAGTTTCCAGGGTTACAGACTCCGCAAATCACTTGGCAAAACAATAAAGAATTCCATCAAGAAAAAGCTCGGACTTAAAGTTGATGACGAAGCTATAAAGTACTACGAAGTAAAGAAGAAAGCACCCAACAAGCTGATAGCCCATACCAGGACAGTGGTAACACACAGGCATATGGTGCTCAAGCATTGTATAAAGGCCGGCATACCGCTTCAGGGACTTACCCATGACCTCTCGAAGTTTTCACCTTCGGAGTTCATATACGGAGTAAAGTTCTATAAGGGTGACAAGAGTCCCAACGAGGGAGAGCGTGAGGATCACGGCTTCTCATATGCATGGATGCATCATAAGGGAAGAAACAAGCACCACTTCGAGTACTGGAACGACTATAACATAGAGGCCAACAAGGCACTGCCCGTTAAGATGCCTTTAAAATATGTGATAGAGATGTTCTGCGACAGAGTGGCTGCCAGCAAGGTATATCTTAAGGATAAGTATACCTGCAAGAGCCCTTACGAGTATTTTGATAAGGGCAGGAGCAGAAGGACCATCCACCAGGAGACCAGTGATTTCTTGGAGAAGCTCTTAAAGATGCTTGCGGAAAAAGGCGAATCATATACATTCATGTATATTAAGTGGTATAAGAAGCACCACAATGATTATTGATGTGGTGTAAAAGATAATAATCGGAAGGAAACATAATAACAATGGACTTGATAAAGAACAAAGTATTTCTCGTAAACGGTGAACTTATTGAAGCAGATGAAGCAGGCAGTGCAAAGCTTGCATCACAGGGCATTAATGTAAATGATGCCTCTTACAGGGACAACACCATCAGCTACTCCATCATGAGTAAGCACAATGTATCGGGTGACCCCGAGAAGCTTAAGATCAAATTCGATAAGATCACTTCACATGACATTACCTACGTAGGTATCATCCAGACTGCACGTGCCAGCGGACTTACAGAGTTCCCGATACCCTACGTACTTACCAACTGCCATAACTCACTCTGTGCTGTAGGCGGTACTATCAATGAGGATGACCACATGTTTGGTCTTACCGCTGCCAAGAAGTACGGCGGAGTATATGTACCCCCTCATCAGGCAGTTATCCATCAGTTTGCCAGAGAAATGCTTGCAGGCTGCGGCGACATGATACTCGGTTCCGACTCACATACACGTTACGGAGCACTCGGTACCATGGCTGTAGGAGAAGGCGGCGGAGAGCTTGCAAAGCAGCTTTTAGGCCGTACCTATGATGTAAACCGTCCTGACGTTATCTGTATCTACCTTACCGGTAAGCCTAATTTCGGCGTAGGCCCTCACGATGTGGCACTTGCACTTGTAGGAGCTACATTTGATTCGGGATTTGTAAAGAACAAGGTACTAGAATTCGTAGGCCCCGGTGTCAAGAACTTAAGTGTGGACTTCCGTATCGGTATAGATGTTATGACCACCGAGACCACATGTCTGTCATCCATCTGGGAGACAGATGAGGCTGTAGAGGAATGGCTTGACATCCACGGAAGAAAGAATGCTTATAAGCCTTTAGGCGTTAAAGGTGCTGCATGCTACGACGGTGCTGTAGTAATAGATCTTTCAACAGTTAAGCCCATGATCGCTATGCCTTTCCATCCTTCAAAGGCATATGCCATAGCCGATGTAAAGGCAAACCTTAAGGATTACCTCCATGAGTGTGAGGAAAGAGCTAAGGTAAGCTTCGGCGACAAGTGTGAATATTCCTTAATGGATAAGATAATAGACGGTAAGCTTTACGTAGAACAGGGTATCATCGCCGGATGTGCAGGCGGCGGATTTGAGAACATCTGTGAAGCAGCTGATATATTAAGCAACGCCGATATAGGAAACGGCAAGTTCTCATTAAGCGTATATCCTGCTTCAATGCCGGTATACATGGAGCTCGTAAAGAACGGAGCAGCTGCAAAGCTTATAGAGGCCGGTGCCGTTATAAAGACAGCATTCTGCGGTCCCTGCTTCGGTGCAGGCGATACACCCGCCAACAACGCGTTCTCTATCAGACACTCTACACGAAACTTCCCGAATAGAGAAGGTTCCAAGATCCAGAACGGCCAGATATCTTCAGTTGCACTTATGGATGCAAGATCCATTGCGGCTACCGCAGCCAACAAGGGCTTCCTTACAGGTGCGGACGAGCTTGAGGGTATCGAGATCAACAAGTATAAATATTTCTTTGACAAGACCATATATGACAGAAGAGTTCTTGACTGCGTAGGTAAGGCTGAGCCCGAGACCGAGATACATTTCGGTCCCAATATAAAAGACTGGCCCAGAATGAACGCGCTGTCAGACAACTTACTCGTTAAGTGCGTAAGCGAGATCCACGATCCCGTAACCACTACAGATGAGCTTATCCCTTCAGGTGAGACCTCATCATACAGATCGAATCCTTTGGGACTTGCAGAGTTTGCACTTTCACGCCGTGACCCTGAGTACGTAGGTGAGGCTAAGAAGGTAAGAGCCGTAGAAAAAGACAGACAGATCAGAATGGACAGGGCAGAAGGTAAGTCCACTCCCGAGAGCCAGCTTGACCAGTACGGATTTGCTAAGGATGCCGGAGAGCTTAAGGGCGAATACGAGACAGTACTTGATAAGGTAACCAAGAGCTTCAACATAGCTGAAAAGGATATCTGCCTCGGCAGTACCATTTTCTGTACCAAGCCCGGAGACGGCTCCGCACGTGAGCAGGCTGCATCATGCCAGAAGGTACTTGGTGCATGGGCTAATATCGCAGGAGAGTATGCGACCAAGCGTTACCGCTCGAACCTCATCAACTGGGGTATGCTTCCTTTCCTCTATGACGGTCAGGAGATACATAAGGGTGACTACGTATTTGTTCCCGATGTACGTAAGGCACTTATCGATAAGACAGACGCCATAAAGGCATATGTATTCAGCTCTAACGGCAACGGCGGATTTAACGACGCAAAAGAAGTAGTATTCTCACTCGGCTCACTCAGTGATGATGAGAGACAGATAATACTTGACGGCTGCTTAATTAACTTCTACAAGAACTAAGAATCTTAGGAGGTGCGGAATATATGTTTAAGATCAGACTCAAAAACGGATCCTACGGCTTCATATATTCCGAAGCCATGCCTACAGATGAATACACCGAGAAAGCCATAAAGATAGATCCCGGACAGATCGCTGTAACAATGGATTATTCGGAATATGCCGAGAATCATTGTGCATGCGTATGTGCCATGAATATCCTCACGATACTTAAAAAGGACAATGCATTTGACCTTAAAGGCTGTGAGGTGGAGAAAGACCGTGACACACTGTTTAAGAAGCTGCACGGGATAGTAAAGAACGGACCGGTGGTATTTTTCAAACCCAAGTTAAAAAAGATATTTAAGTCTATAGGGTCAAACGTCAGATATAAAAAGGCAAAAGGCCTTGAAGACTTTGAACAGTGTATAGCCGAGAATAAGCCTGTAGCCATGATGGTAAATGCCGGTATCACAAAATGGCACTGGATAACCGTGATAGGCATCAGGAAATACAAAGACGGTGCTATATACCTGAATATCCTGGACGGTTGGAACAAGCGTACCGACAGGTATCTGAAATACAATGGAAGAGAGACCTATATAAGGGCCTTGAAACCTGAATTAAAGCTTCCCCTTGAGGGGAAGGGGGACCGCGTAGCGGTGGATGAGGTGTAAAAATATAAGAAAGGATGCCCGACAGGGCGAGTAAGGAAAATGGACAAGATTAAAATGACCACACCCCTTGTGGAAATGGACGGAGACGAAATGACCAGAGTGATCTGGAAGATGATAAAGGATGAGCTTCTGTGCCCCTATATCGATTTGAAGACAGAATATTATGACCTCGGACTTCCCTACAGGGATGAGACAAATGACCAGGTGACCATAGATTCTGCAAATGCCATCAAGAAATACGGTGTGGGCGTTAAATGTGCTACCATTACTCCCAATGCTGCCAGAGTTAAAGAGTATAACTTAAAGCAGATGTGGAAGAGCCCCAACGGAACCATCCGTGCCATCCTGGACGGTACAGTATTCAGGGCACCCATCATAGTAAAGGGCATCGATCCTTACGTACCTCATTGGAAAAAGCCCATCACCATTGCCCGTCATGCATACGGTGATATCTACAAGGCTACAGAGATGAAGATAGAAGGCCCCGGTAAGGCAGAGCTTGTATTTACCGATGCAAACGGTAACGAGACCAGGGAACTCATCCATGACTTCAAGGAGCCCGGTATCATCCAGGGCGTACATAACCTTGACGCATCCATATCAGGTTTTGCCAGAAGCTGCTTCAACTTCGCACTTGATACCAAGCAGGACCTCTGGTTCGCAGCCAAGGATACCATCTCCAAGAAATACGATCATAACTTCAAGGATATCTTCGCAGATATCTACGAGAATGAATACAAGGCTAAATTCGAAGAAGCAGGCATCACATATTTCTACACACTTATCGATGATGTAGTGGCACGTGTGATCAAGTCTGAGGGCGGATTTATCTGGGCATGTAAGAACTACGACGGTGACGTAATGAGCGACCTGCTTGCTACAGCATTCGGTTCACTCGGTATGATGACATCAGTGCTTGTATCACCGGACGGAAAGTATGAGTATGAAGCCGCACACGGAACAGTACAGCGTCATTACTACAAGTACCTGGACGGACAGCCTACATCCACCAACTCGGTAGCTACCATCTTCGCATGGACAGGAGCATTAAAGAAGAGGGGCGAGCTGGACGGCATAGCAGAGCTTAGTGCATTTGCAGAAAAGCTTGAGAAAGCTACCATCAACACCATAGAGGGCGGCACCATGACAGGTGATCTTGCACTCATCAGCAAGCTTCCTAATGTAAATAAGGTAAATACTTTGGAGTTCATACAGGCAATAAGAGCAGAGCTTGAGAAATTGATCTAAAGGAGGATATCAGAGCATGGAAATCATTCAGGACCTTTTTTCTATGAATCCCGGTGTGGTAATCGCACTTGTAGCTTTCTTTATCATGGTACTTATAGCTATCATAGCTGCCATCATAGCAGCTATCTCAACCGCTTCTGTCGAGACCAGAGATGGTGAAGGTGAGAAAGAGTAAATAAGATACTTACTTATGCCCTACAGGTTTGATTGTAGGGCTTTTTTTGCGCTTTGCGCCCACCCAAGAAGCTTATGAAGGTTATAAAGCCTCTAAGCCCACCCATGCGCAAAGCGCAAATTTAATCTTGAATATTCACAAAATATATGATAATAATATAAGTAGCAAGATATCAATCATTCGCTTAATGTATGCAGTGGACCCTATTTAAAACTATTTGTCATCCGTTCATTATTTCGGGGTATCATTAGAAAAGGTCAAACATCTTATTATATGAACCTTAACACTGTATAAAAAAAGCATTTGTTCCGTACGGCTTGTGCTTTACCATCATAAAAAGACACTCATAAGTCGGTTATTAACTCGGACAGTCGGTTTTTATTCCTGCTAAGATAATATAATAATAGGACAGGGATAAAAACATATCTGACGAGATAGTTCTTTATCCTTTTCCGGAAAGAGAGGATAATGGAGCAGTTAACAGAATTAGGAAAAACCATAAGAACTACTGAGGCTATCAAGATAAAACTTGATAAAACAGTAAAGAATATTTTAGCATTTAAACCATTGCTTGCAAGGATATTTAAAGAAGTGGTATCTGAATGCAAAAATTTGAGTCATGAGCAGATTGAAGCATATATTGAAGGTGAAGTATTGATAAGTGAAGTACCGGTGGATGATTTACAGATCGGTACAGTAGAAAAAATTACGGGTATAAACACTGAATCTATAAAAGCTGATGGGGAGTATATTACATACGATGTAATTACATATTTAAATATACCTGAGGAAAATCAGAATAATAATATAAAACTTATTATTAATATTGAGTCTCAAAATGAAGATAATCCCGGATATGATATTCCTCTTCGGGCCTTGTTCTGCTGTGCACGTATGATATCGTCACAACAAGGCAGAGAGTTTACGACCCACATGGATGATCCGATTAAATACGGAAATATAAAAAAGGTGTATTCAATCTGGATATGTACCGAAACATCGCAGAAGAGGGCGAACTCTATTGAAAAATATGATATAAGAAGAGAATTCTTATTGGGATACAATGATGATAATCCAAGGTATGACATATTAAATGCAATATTAATAAATATCAGTGAGAAACATGATACCGGAGACACTGATAATGAAACTATAAAACTCCTTACTGATATATTTGATGAAAGAATTTCAGGTGAGGATAAAGTTACTATATTACAAAAGAACTATGGATTACCCATGACCAGAGAATATGAGGAGGTGATTGGTATGTGTACATACGCAGATGCAATTGAAAAAAAAGGCATAAAACAAATTAATGATCTTTATTCAAAACTGTTTGATGATGGACGTATAGAAGATGTAAAAAAAGCAGTAAAAAATCCTGAGTATCAAAAGAAATTGTATGAGGAGTATTTTCCTGATAACAATAAAGTTACTGTATAATTAGAAATATTCTAAATTATATAAGGAGTATGAGCTTATGATAAACAAAACTCTAAGAAAACTCAGTAAATTCATAGCAGTACTTGTCATCGTTTTAACAGCACTGATCATCTGCATACCTCAGGACGTGCAGGCGGCATCAGGGAAAACTGCATCGGTAACCGTATCTACCGCTAAAAAACTCAAGTCCGCTATGAAGAAGTCCAATGTAGGCGTCATCATATTTAAGACAGATGCTTATATGAAGCTCACGATAAAGAATGTAAAAGCAGCCAAGACTAAGAAGCTGATCATAGAAGCTCCCAATACAGACATTATCAATAAAGCTGTATTTGCGGATATAGAGATCATGGAAGCAGGCAGTTATACCGAAGCAGCTAACGGAAACAATATAAGTCTGGCCGGTTATATAAATGGCGGAAGAGAAAACTTCATTATAGCTAAAAAGAAAACGGTAGAGAGCCTTAAGATATATTCAACCTATTTCAGCGAGCCGAAGTACACTATAAGAAAAGGTGGAAAGATCAAGAATATAACTCTCATAGCCAACACTGAACCGACACTTGTGGAGAGCAGCTTCAACTCAGCAAAGAGACAGCTCACACTAAAATATGATAATGAATATGGCTATATTCAATCATATATGATAAAGCTTGATAAATACGGCCGCATGACAAGCATTAAATGCGAGGCTGACGGTGCTGAGTTTGATTGTGATTATACATTTAAATATGATTCAAACGGTAACCTTACAGAGTCTTCCGGTGATGATAACATGGATGGACCTGCCGTCACAAAATACACATACGAAGGTGACCGTCTGATCAAATCAGAATCCAGCGGATTTTCAGAATCAGTAACCGAGTACGAGTATGACAGTAAAGGAAATCTGCTAAAGGAATTTACACATATTGATGACTCTATGGACGGACAGCCTTTTGTTGTAGAGGAGATACGTATATATAAGTATGATGATCAGGGCAGGCTCATATATGAAAAAATGGAAGACTACTCCAATGACTACATGCATCCTGAACTTACGCTAGGCTATCATTATGAATATGAGTATACGTATGATTCAAAAGGAAACAGGACAACTAAAGAAATAAGTGATTGAAAATGCATTTAAAGATTTGCCGGTTGAAAGACCGGCATTTTTTTATTTCAGAAAAGGAGATAAAGCCGTAAAAAGTTTGCAAAAAGTTCACAAATTTTGATAAAAAACTATTAACATTAATAGTCTTTTCCTGAATCGGCAAAAAACTATTAATGTTAATAGTGTGTTTTCCAATCTCATTTGTTATAATCTAATTGATATATAGATATACTGCATGCAAAATATTGTATCAGTATATCGAGCTTAACCTTACAAAGAGAAGGGAGATTGGGAAATGAGGAACAAAATGGCAAAAAGATCAATAGCTCTAATTCTTTCACTGGTGCTTGCACTGTCAGGACTGCCGGTGTTTGTGAGTGTGGAAACTAAGGCGGCAGTTGGGGATACTTTTACAGTTGATGGAAAAGCAGGATATAAGATATTGTGGGATGATGATGAAAAGAAATATGCCGAATTATCCTGGATGGAGGATACATTAACTGACGGGGTTAATCTGCCTGATACAGTTAATTATAATGGGACTGAGTACGTGATTACAGAGATAGGTGGTCAGCCGTTTTTGACATCTGAACTTGCTGGCACTTTAAAGTTGCCCAGTAAGCTTAAGGTGATTGGTCTTGAAGCCTTCGATGGTAAGCGTAACTTAGTTGGTGATCTTAAATTACCAGACACATTAATTGTCATAAATAGATGTGCTTTTATGGACTGTACAGGATTGACGGGAGAATTAAAAATACCGAATAGTGTTACTTCAATTGGTGATAGCGCTTTTGCAGATTGTATAAATTTAGATGGAACATTAACTATACCTGCTTCTGTTACAAGTATTGGCAGTGATGCATTTAAAAATATGCATCCGGATATAATTATCAATAATACCGATATAGATCTGACAACTAAAGGTATCGATTTTACTAATTACACTTATTATACGCAGAATGTAGATGCAGAAGGAAATGTTTTATCATATAGTAAGGCTGTTAACGCATCGAGAGGTACTTATTATATAAAGAAAACATTTAATGACAATTATATTGTTGAAATGGACACTTCTTATATACCTACTGCGAAAAAAGATGATCAAACTATTTCTATAAAACCTAAAGTTATTGTTAAGGAAACAAGTACTTCAGAACCTTTGATCGAAGGTGTAGATTATGATATTTATCCCGGTTTTGGTTATTGGGGTGCAGCTGAGACGTCATATTTTACGGTTGGAGGTATATCTTCCGGAAAAGGCAGATATTTTGGACAGGTTACTAATAATGGCAGTGTATTTGAGTACAAAATATATGGTGATATCAGTTCAAATGATCTAGTAACGGTTCAGCGTATACCTGATCAAATGTACCAGAGTGGAACAGCAATCGAACCGGAGCCTACAATTTATTGTTATAAGAATGGAGAAAAGATAACTTTAACCCAAGGTGTAGATTATGAGATAGTTAGCTATGAAAATAATACAAATCCCGGTACGGCCAAGATAAGGATAAAAGGTATCGGTGATTTTGTAAATGAAAGAATTATAAGATTTAATATTGTAAATAAGAATAAAAACAATACCCGTTTTGGCAGCTGGCAGATAACCGATCCTAAAGAACCGGTGAGTGCTGATTCGTCTTGGAGTGGCAGTTATGTATTTTTTGGAACATACGATTCGGATATGACGGATAACGTTGCTGCTAAGTCATTAAAGTATAGAGTATTAAGTGCTAATAAAAAAGATTACAATTCGAATTATAAAACATTACTTCTTGATTGTGATAGTGTTATCAAAGAAATGAAATTTGATGACGTCGAAGGAGCCGGAAATGGTTCAAACGGATGGGAAAATAGTAATATATATAAATGGTTAAATGATGAAAATAACAGTGAATCTTTTATAAATACAAGTTTGTCTCAATTAGAAAGAGATTCTATTGTTGAAAGTTATATTGCTGAGAGAAACCTGAAAACAAGCGCAGGGGTAGATGATGATCTGATTGTTTCTACGGATACAAAAGATATTTATAAAGCGACAACTAAATTAAATGGAGAAAAAATATTTTTGCTTGATGTACAAGAAGTTTCTAGAAAATCCTTTGGGTATGGTATTGATGATGACAATTATGCGTCAAGAACAAAATATAATTTGAATGGAGAGGCATATACATGGTGGCTAAGATCGGCCAAGAGTGGCAGCACCTATATGATTGGAACAGTTTACCCTAGAGGATCAATAACGCCCTATTATGTTAATAATAAGAACGTCGGAGTTAGTCCTGCTTTTAACTTAGATGTATCAAAAATAGTATTTTCATCATTGATAGAATCGGGTGAGACATTTAAGAATTATAAACTTACTTTAAAGGATGACAACCTATCTATAGGATTAAAACCCGGCACAGAAGCATATAGTCTGACACCTGCAACTTCGCCGATCATTAAGGTGGTGGTTCCTTATGTAGTAACCGGAGACTATAATCAAATATCTGTTGTTATAACCAGAGGAGAATGGGGTAAAGAAGATACGGATATTGTATTATATGAGCCGTTAACCATCCTTAAAAACTTAGGAACAGAAGGAATAGGGGCATTTGGTTTGCCGGGCAGTTATAACGCAGCATCCGATAAAATATATATAATTGCAGAAAAGATTAATGATGCTGACGAGACTGATTATGCAAGCGAACCTGTAGAGATAGAGCATATTCATAGATTAAACACTTATGCGTATTCTAATGGGATAAGTATACGATGTTTTAATGACGGATGTAACTGGCCGAGCACTGAATATACTAATCATTGTTTAAATATAATGATAGTCGAACCACTTCATAATACATATAATGACGGTGAAAATCCTGAGGCTATTATTGTAAAGTCTACAGATTTAGTAGATTATGAAGATTATGAGTTAACGCTAGAAATTAAGTATTATAATAATAAAAAAATTTATCATGGTGATTCCTTTGAAATTATTAAAGAAGAATTATCTGCTGCACCTTTGAATGCGGGGAATTATTATGCAGAAATGATAATAAGCAGTACTATAGACTCTAATATTGTTATAAAAGCAGGTGTTAATTATGAAGTATACCAGATTGCTCCTTTAAACAGAGATGATCTGCCAACTATTGATTTCCCTTGTGATACCGAGACATCAGATTTAACAAATGTGCTAAATGAAATAGCGGAAAGTCCTTCTTCTCTTGGAAGGTATACTTTAAATGATCCCACACAGTTTTTGCAGCTTGGAAACAATGAGGTTTTGTTAACATATACACCAAATGATACAAATTATAATGAAATTACAGATGTAAAATGGAATGTTAATTTAAGTCATAATGCAGATACAAGAAAAAAGAACGAAATAGCAAGTACATGTGCACAAGAAGGTCGATATGATCTGGAAACATATTGCACTATCTGTGGTTCACAACTAGGGATAGAAGAGGTAATCACAGACAAACTTGCACATACTCCTGCTACAAGAAAAAAGAATGAATATGCAAGTTCATGCTTACAAGAAGGTCACTATGATCTTGAAACCTATTGTACAGAATGTGATGCGCAGATTGGTTTAGAAGAGATAACAACAGATAAACTGACACATACACCCGGAGATTGGGAGACAGTAACACCTGCAACTGCTACTCAGGCAGGAAAGAAGGTTAAAAGATGTATAATTTGTAATACCCAAATAGAAGAGGCAGAAATACCCGCTACAGGTGGCAGTTCAGTTCCCGGTGGCAGCTCAGTTCCCGGCGGTAATTCGATTCCCGACGGTAATTCAGGCGGCAGCGGCAACGTAGGTGGCGGTTCATCTATAGGTGGAGGCAGCAGCATCGGTGGTGGTTCATCTGTAGGCGGAGGCAGCAGTATCGGTGGCGGTTCATCTATAGGTGGAGGTAGTAGTATCGGCGGCGGCTCATCGTCAGGTGGAGGCAGCAGTATCGGTGGCGGTTCATCATCAGGCGGAGGTAGCAGCATCGGTGGCGGCTCATCGTCAGGTGGAAGCGGTAACGTAGGCGGCGGCTCATCAGTAGGTGGAGGCAGCAGCATCGGCGGCGGATCATCGTCAGGCGGCAGCGGCAACGTAGGCGGCGGCTCATCATCAGGCGGAAGCACAGGTGGCTCATCAGGCGGTAGTACAGGTGGTTCAGTTGGTGGTAGCACAGGCGGTTCAACAGGCGGGTCTACAGGTGGTTCAACATCAGGTGGCAGTACAGGTACCGGCGCAACATTACCTAAGGCAGCAGAAGTAGGAGCATTATTAACAGATAAGGCAAGCAACGCTACATATAAGGTTACTTCTTCAGGTAAGAAAAATACTGTAGAGTATGTATCATATGATGGAAGCTTAACCAAGGTTAATATACCGGACAGCATTATAGTAGACGGCATTACTTATAAGGTTACTGCATTTGCAGCTGCAGCATTTAAGAAGAATACCAAGATCACAAGCATCACTATCGGCGATAATATCACCAAGATCCCTACAGGTGCATTCGCAGGATGTACAAAACTTAAGAAGGTTGAGATTGGAAGCGGTGTTACTACTATCGGCCAGAGTGCATTTAAGAAGTGTAAGTCGCTTACTTCACTGACTATACCTGAAGGTGTTAAGTACATAAAGAAGGGTGCATTTACAGGCTGCAGTAAGTTAAAGAAGCTGGTGGTACGTACCACATTGTTAACAGACAAGACTGTTACAAAGGGCGTATTTAAGTCGATACCTTCTAAATGTAAGGTATATGCAGCCAAAACTATGAAGTCAGCTTATGCCGAACTCTTTGCAGCAAAAGGACTTTCATCAAAGATAAAAGTAAAGGCAACATCGAAGTAATGAAATATCAGTACGGGATCCGGGGAGATAACTCTCCGGATTCTGTAAGAGAAGGGAGATATAGGAATGGGAAGAATTGTGGCGAAAAGATTTGTTGCATTTCTGATGGTTGCTGCTTTAGTAGTGGCTTTGTTGCCCGTGATGGGCGAGACGGTAGAAGCGAAGGCAGCAGTAGGGCAGAGGTTTGAACAGGGTGATTTTATTTATGAGGTTATCAGTGATAAATATGAAGTAAAGCTGCTTAGCCTTAAAGAAGGGGTACCACCGACGGCACTTAACGGTTTATATATACCTGACTGTGTTACGAATCCTTATGATAAAGAAGAATACAGAGTTACCGTAATAGGTAATACTGCATTTTGGGGTTACAGATGCATTAAAGGAGAGTTAAGGCTTCCGGAATACCTTGATACCATAGAACCATATGCATTTGCATATTGTACAGGCCTTAACGGAGAGTTAATAATTCCTGACGGATGTACTCGTATTGAAGATGATGCTTTTTGGGGAGATTATAAGTTTACATCATTGAAATTCGGGCAAAAACCGATAATTAATTATATAGGCGCTCAAGCATTTGCCGACTGTTATGGATTGAGCGGAGATTTCGAATTGCCTGAGTCTGTAGGTGAAATAGGTTATAATGCTTTTCGATATACGGGTTTTGATACTTTTATAATTCCTGAGTATATGACAAAACTTCAATATGACAGGATCAATGGCGGTAAACCTTGGGATAACATTATTAATAACTCAGATATGGAATTTGATATTGATATGCTGTTAGGTATTGATCAAAATAATCCGGGTTATTATAATTATATATCTTCAGTTGCCAGTACACCTGTTACAGTTATAGGTAAAGGAGCGTATAAAGCTGTAATAAATCAGGATTATTTCAACAGTCATATGATAACTGATGATGGTTTTAGAATTTATGTACCATCCGATGAAAAAGGAGAGGCATGGATTGCAGGAATATTAGATCCGTATAAGTCGAATATAACGATCCCGGGTAAAGTTACGGTTGATTCTGTTGAATATACGGTAAAAGGTATAAATAGAAGTGCTTTTGAAAACATGCCGATATCCGGCCATCTGACGATAGAAAATGGTATTGAAACAATAAATGAATATGCATTTTACGGATGCGTTGCTCTTGATGGAGAACTGGTACTTCCGGATAGTTTAAAAACCATTGAATACTTCGCATTTTCAGATGCAGGATTTTCCGGTGACCTGATACTTAATGAAGGATTGGAATCTATAGGAAATGGAGCATTTAGCGGTTGTAATAATATAAACGGTAATATTATACTGCCTTCAACATTGAAGTCAATTGGAAATTGTATATTTAGTATACCTATAATAGGTTACAGGTATAATTATCCAAATCTAAATATTTCAATTTCCATGGGCAGATCAGGTGTATTCATTATTCCGGAAGAACTATATACTAATGGATGTGAAATTGATGAACAGGCTTTTAGATTGTTTTATCCTTATACAATAGTAAATTACATGGATAAGGATCTGACTACCAGATTTTTTAATCCGGAGGAAGGTACATATTATACAAGAGAATTGAAAAAGGACGGAACAGAAGAATATACACCGGCAACCAATTTTGTAAAAGGCGTTTATTATAGGGAAAAGCAGCGTGTAATTCTGCCTGTTGGTACTCCTATGGGTTGGTTGCCTGATTGGATGCCGTGTAATTCTACGCCTGAAAGTCTTACGGAATGGCTGAACAAATTTGCAGTAGAAGAGACAGCTGAAGGCAAGTATACTCTTAATGATCTTGATCAGGAATATGTATTTGGCAATAATACTATATCTTTAACCTATGAACCATATGATATCATCTACGATAAGGTGTTTGACTATCAATGGAATGTGGAAGCGGTGCATCAAGCACACTACTTCGAAGAGAATATTGAACATATCGGTTTTGAAGATATGGGTGATTATCACTTGGAAATATATAAAGCAGACGATGTAGCACACTGTATGTACTGTGATACTCTTCTTGGCATTGAATATGGTAAAATCTTTAAGGAACCTGCGGAGCATTCTGTATTTAAAACAGTAATAGAAAACGAAGTTCCTGCGACAGACACTGAAGATGGCTCGTATGATATTGTAGAATATTGTGTATGCGGAAGAGAGTTATCGAGAGCAACGAAGACTTATGAGAAACATAATCATGTTGCAGGAGAAACTAAGACAGATAATTTTGTGGCAGCAACGTGTACTACGGATGGTTCTTATGATCTTGTTACATATTGCAGCGAATGCGGTGTGGAAGTATCGAGAGAAACAATACCCATAGAGAAGCTTGGACACTTAGAAGGCGAATCAAAGAAGGAAAATGAAGTAGCTGCAACATGTACTGCGGACGGGTCTTATGATCTGGTCACTTATTGTGACAGGTGTGGAGCTGAGATATCCAGAGAGACCAAGACCATAGAGAAGCTTGAGCACATAGCAGGTGAAGCAAAGAAGGAAAATGAAGTGGCTACCACCTGCAGCAAAACAGGATCTTATGATATGGTAACCTGTTGTGACAGGTGTGGAGAAGAACTTAGCAGAGAGAGCTTTACAATAGATAAGCTCCCTCATACTCCGGGTAATTGGGAAACAATATATCATGCTACGGAAACTACTACCGGTAAAAAAGTAAGAAAATGTACGGTATGCGGTGAAGTGGTAGAAGAGGAAATAATACCTACTGCGGCTCCTGCACCTACTTTAACGCCGGGTAACGGAAATGGTAACGGAAATGGTAACGGCAATGGCAATGGTTCAGGTAACGGTACTCAGGTTCCTGGCGGAGTAGTAGATAATCCGGGTAGCGGAGTGCCTATAGTGACACCTTCGCTTTCGGCTACACCTACTGTTACACCTACACCCACCAATCTTCCCAAACCTACTCCCAAGGTTACACAGGTACCTGAAAGGCCTGACATAACGGTTAAGGAAAGACCTGACGGAACGATCGTAACTACGACTACCGGTGAAATCGATGGTGTACTTACTACCATAAAAGAGACAGTCAGGAAGGACGGCTCCAGATCGGACGTATTTAAGAGAGAAAAAGCTGACGGTTCGGTAGAGAAGGTGACAAGGGAAACAGCAGTTGACGGAGGATATATCGAGACTGCTATATTAAAGGATGCGGACGGCAACAAAGTAATACTTACCTTTACTTCAAAGGACGGGAAAAAAGCTGCTTTAAGCGAGATATTATCAAGATCATCGGAAGTAAAGATACCGGATGAGGTACCCGGTGCAGACGGTAAGATGCATAAGATTACAGCACTTGCTGCAGGTGTGGTGTCCGATACAGCCAAAAGCGTAGAACTTAGCAGTGCTATCAAGACACTTAAGAAAAATGCCTTAAGAGGTCTGGCTGATCTTACTTCAGTAAAGCTTAGTGACGGTACGAAGCTTGGAAAGAATTGTCTGAAAGGTACCGGAGCCAAGCTTGTATTAAATGTAGTTGTTTCCAAGGACGCTACTAAGCAGGAGAGAAAGGCAGCAAAGAAGAGCATTGACGACCAGCTTAAAAAAGCGGGCAATGCAAAGGCTAAAGTTAAAATAGTCACCGAATGATGGTCTTATAACTATACAGCTGCGGAACATGGGGTTTAACTTGTGTTCCGCAGTTTCTTTTTAAAATTTGACAGATTTGGGGATTTATAGTATATTTATCATTGCATTATTATGTGGTAATTCGGATGGGATATATAACTATAGGGGGTTTATATGTTCGGACAGAATATTTTCGATGATATATTCGGTTTACCTTTTCAGTTTGAACTTGTACTTAGGATCATTCTTTCCTGCTTAGCCGGTGCTATCATCGGATATGAGAGAAAGAAGAAGGAAAAAGTGGCCGGTATGCGTACGCATATCATTGCAGCTATGGCCAGTACTCTTTTCTGCATCTGCTCAAAATATTCGTATTTTGACGTAGTCGGATTTGAAGGCGTTCAGGCAGATGCCTCGCGTATAGCTGCCAACATAGTGACCGGTATCTGTTTTTTGTGTGCAGGTATGATATTCATCAAAAACCATGCCATCAAAGGACTTACCACGGCTGCAGGTGTCTGGGCTGTGTCCGGTATAGGTATGTGCTTCGGTAACGGTCTGTATATCGTTGCTTTTGCGGCCTCTGTTATAATGATCGTGATGCAGTATACCCTTTATGATTATATGGATAATCTTGAAGGGCGACAGGCTGCCGAATGTAAAGTCGTTATAAGAGACGGGGATGAGCATATGGATGAATTCCTTGATGCTCTTAAGAAAGATGATCCGCATATCAAGGTGCTTGGTCTCACAAAATCCGATGATGGGAGCTTCACCATAAGATTAGGATATCATACGGGGAAACTCGGTATAGATACAGATGTTTGGAAATTCGTGAAGGAGTATCCTTATGTCACGTCGTGCAACATATAATAACGTATTATATGAACAGAATGACAGGGACAGAAGAAAACAGGCCTTTATCCGGAAAAGAAAAAGGAAGAGGGCTCTTGTTGTGCTGTCCTTTTTTGGCGTTTGCACGATACTTCTTCTTATTATATTATTGCTGCTCATCAGTTTTATCAAAAAGAAATATGCCGAGCATGTGGAAGCTATCACATATAAGGATTATGTGGGCGAGTACCACGAAGTATGGCTGGTGGATAATTCGTCGAGGCCGGGACTTGGTGCAGGGGATACTTTCTTTGAGATAACCGATACCGGCGAGAAGACAGAAATAGACCTTAAGGCGTTAAAATATAAGGATATTATCCCAGGCAGCAAGGGACTTGTCATAGTGGATGCAGGACATGGCGGATATGACGGCGGTGCCGAAGGTAACGGAGTACTGGAGAAGGATGTAAACCTGGAAATATCCTACAAGCTTAAGGATGAGCTGATACTCCGCGGATATAATGTCAAAATGACCAGATCCGATGACAGCTTCGTAGGTCTGACACAGCGTGCTTCCATAGCCAATGCGCAGGATGAACCGGTATGTCTGATCAGTATCCATCAGAACTCTCTTGAAGCATCCGAGGGTGCTGCGAGCGGTATGGAGTCCTGGACATACAGGCGTGAGGGCTGTGAGGAGCTGGGTGATACGATCCTTGCTGCAGCCTGCAAGAAAACAGGCGCCAAGAACAGGGGCACACATTTCAGGACCAACCTGGTGGTAACGAGCAGGACCACGATGCCGGCCATCATATTTGAGTGCGGATACGTGACTGATTCTACAGAGGCTGCAAAGCTTGCCGATCCTGCTTATCAGGAGAAGATAGCTGAGGGTATAGTGGACGGTATAGATGAGTTCAAGATCAGCTATTACGGCGGTGAGTAAATATAATAATTTTTTAATCAAATTGGCGCGATTGAATACTTTACTTTAAGTATCAAGAGTGCTATAGTATATCGGGCTTTAGATTTACAATGCATGTTTTGTGTCATCAGGATGACATAAATATAGAGAAAAGAAAGGAAAACCGCGAAATACGGCAAGGTAATTGAAATGACAAAGGTTGACATTTTTTCGGGATTTCTTGGAGCAGGTAAGACCACTCTTATCAAGAAGCTGATAGCTGAGGCTTTTAAGGGTGAGAAGATCGTTCTGATCGAGAATGAGTTTGGTGAGATTGGTATCGACGGCGGATTCTTAAAGGATTCCGGCATACAGATCACAGAGATGAACTCGGGATGTATATGCTGTACCTTAGTAGGTGACTTCGGCATTGCATTAAAGGATGTTATGAAGCAGTTCGCTCCCGACAGGATCATCATAGAGCCTTCAGGTGTAGGCAAGCTTTCGGATGTTATAAAGGCTATTCAGGATGTGGCAGAGGATGCAGGCATCGTAGTTAACAACTTTGTAGCAGTAGTTGATGCAGGCAAGTGCAAGATGTATATGAAGAACTTCGGTGAGTTCTTCAATAACCAGATAGAGTACGCTAAGACCATAATCCTCAGCAGGACACAGAATACTTCTGAGGAGAAGCTGGCTACAGCTGTACAGCTTATCCGTGAACATAATGACAAGGCAGTGCTTATCACCACTCCCTGGGATGAGCTTGACGGTGCAGCTATATTAAAGGCTATGGAAGAGAAGTCCAAGTTTGAGGACGAGCTCTTAGAGGCTGCAGGTATCTGCCCTGAGTGCGGACATCATCATGAGGACGGCGAGGAGTGCTGCGGACATGATCACCACCATCATCACCATGACGACGATGATGACGACGAGGATGAGCACGAGCACCATCACCACCATCACCATGACGATGATGACGACGAGGACGAGCATGAGCATCATCACCACCATCACCATGACGACGATGATGATGACGAGGATGAGCACGAGCATCATCACCACCATCACCATGACGATGAGGACGAGGATGAGGATGAGCACGAGCACCATCATCACGAGCACGGACATGACCATCATCACCATCATCATGCAGATGAGGTATTTACAAGTGTCGGCATAGAGACTACCAAGAAGTTTACCGAGGCTGAGATAGCTGATATCCTTAAGAGACTTGATACTCCCGAGGAGTTCGGTACCATCTTAAGAGCTAAGGGTATCGTGGCTGCTACCGAGGGACAGTGGATCCATTTCGATCATGTGCCTGAGGAGTCAGAGGTTAGACGCGGCAGCGCTGACGTGATCGGTAAGATATGTGTTATCGGAAGTAAGATCAATGAGGAGCAGATCAAGGCTCTGTTTGCTTGATAAAGGATACAAATATGGAAATACCCGTATATCTCATAAACGGATTCTTAGAGTCCGGTAAGACTACGTTTATAAAGACCACTTTAGAGGATCCGGAGTTTATAAACGGTGACAGGATACTTCTTTTAGTCTGTGAAGAAGGCGAGGAGGAGTACGACGAGGATAAGTTCAGGAAAAAGAACATATTCGTTGAATATATAGAGGAAAAAGAGGATTTTACGAACGCTAAGCTCGAGGAGCTGAATGCCGAGTACCATCCGGACAAGATCATAGTGGAGCTGAACGGCGTATGGCCCATGCAGGAGCTGCTCGAAATGGAGATGCCTGCAGGCTGGACCACAGTACAGCTGATCACCATGGTGGATGCTTCAACCTTCATGAATTATATAAATAATATGCGTTCGCTTATCATGGAGCAGCTTAAGTACTCCGATACCGTGATATTCAACCGCTGTACCAAGGATACAAAGAAGACCGATATCCGCCGTATTGTTAAGCCGGCAAACCGTAAGGCTCAGCTTATATATGAGAGCAGCGACGGTACCGATATGGACGGCGAGGAAGAGGATGAGCTTCCTTTTGATATCACTGCCAATCCGATAGTGATAGAGGATGATGATTTCGGACTCTGGTATCTTGATATACTTGATTTCGGAAAGAAATACAACGAGAAGAATATCAGATTCAAGGCTCAGGTATATAAGGATCCGAAGATGGGCAAGGGTGCTTTTGTACCCGGCAGATTCGCCATGCAGTGCTGTGCCAATGATATAGGTTTTATCGGATTCACCGCCAGGATACCTTCTTATTATGCTGATTTCCTTAACTCACATAATAACAGGGACTGGATAAACGTGGAGGCCAAGATCAAGCTGGAGCTTAGACGCGAATACAGAGGCAGGGGTCCGGTGCTTTATGTGACCAAGCTGGAGGATGCCGCACCCGCAGAGGAAGAGGTAGTATACTTCACTTAAAGATTCTTCTTGACTTTATAAAAAAATCTTACTATAATAAATTGGTTGCAGATGTTACGGGAAAGGCGGATACATAAATGCTTAAAAGTATGACCGGATTCGGAAGGTTTGAATCCGAAACACCTGAGAGAAAGATATCGGTAGAGATGAAGGCAGTTAATCACAGATATTGTGAGATCAGCCTGAAGATGCCGAAAAAGCTTAACTTTTTTGAATCAGCCATAAGAAACCTGCTTAAGAACTACATCTCAAGAGGTAAGGTTGATATCTTTATTATATATGAAGATTTTACTGAAGGCAAGGAACTGGTAAAGTATAACGAGGACCTGGCAAAGAGTTATTTTGATCTTATAAAGAAGATGGGAAGCCAGTTTGAGATAGACGGCAACATCAGTGCTTCACAGCTGGCACGTTTCCCGGATGTATTCACTATAGAAGAGCAGCAGATCGACGAGAACGAGATGTGGAGCTTCATAGAGAATGCCATCAAGAATGCGGCTGAGAATTTTGTGAAGACCCGTATCGATGAGGGCGAGCATTTAAAGAAGGATCTGATCGCCAAGCTTGACGGCATGATCTCGATGATAGATTTTATCGAGGAGAGGTCACCACAGGTAGTGGATGAGTACAGGAACCGTCTGTATGCCAAGGTAGAGGAGCTTTTAGGCAATACCAATATGGATCAGGGCATACTTGCCACAGAGATCACCGTATTTGCCGACAAGATATGTGTGGATGAGGAGACCGTAAGGCTCCGTGCACACATCAACAACATGAAGAACACCTTGAACGAGGCTGAGAATGTCGGACGTAAGCTCGACTTCATAGCTCAGGAGATGAACAGGGAAGCCAATACCATACTTTCCAAGTCCAGCGACCTGGATATCACCAATACGGCGATAAACCTTAAAACAGACATAGAAAAAGTAAGGGAACAAATTCAGAACATCGAATAATCCCTAACATATAAGATATAAGGAGAAATAACATGTTACATCCGTCTTACACCGATTTAATGAAGGTAGTTAACAGTGACAGCGAGGCTAACAACACACAGCCTATCGTAAACAGCAGATACTCCATCGTACTTGCTACAGCTAAGAGAGCAAGACAGATCATTGACGGAGCACCCACATATGCTACAGCTAAGTGCAACAAGCCCTTATCTATAGCTGTTGAGGAGCTTGCTACCGGCAAAGTTAAGATCTTAAGCGAGGAAGAGGCTGCAGCTCAGAAGGCTGAGTCTTTATCTGACGTTGAAAATACCGAGATTGAGGCTGAATGATCAGGGGTTTATAATCTTTTTATAATATAAGACATTATTTTATAAAAATATTCCTTGATTTTTTCCTTAAAACAAGTTAGAATATTGTCGAATTTGTTACTCTTGTTTTATGAGAGGTTCAAATATTATTAATTTAAAGTTTTTTTAGGAGGTCATTTGACATGGCAAATGTAAGAGTTGCAATCAACGGATTCGGCCGTATCGGTCGTCTTGCATTCAGACAGATGTTTGGTGCAGAAGGTTACGAAGTAGTAGCTATCAACGATTTAACAAGCCCTAAGATGCTTGCTCATCTTCTTAAGTATGATTCATCACAGGGTAAGTACGCTTTAGCTGATAAGGTTACTTACAAGGATGCTATCTTTGAGGAAGACGGAAAGACCGTTAAGGTTCCCGGCTCAATCACAGTAGACGGAAAGGAAATCACAATTTACGCTATGCCCGCAGCTAAGGATCTTCCTTGGGGCGAGTTAAAGGTAGACGTTGTTCTTGAGTGTACAGGTTTCTATACAAGCAAGGCTAAGGCTCAGGCTCATATCGATGCCGGCGCTCGTAAGGTTGTTATCTCTGCTCCTGCAGGAAATGATCTTCCTACCATCGTTTACAATGTAAACCATACAACACTTAAGCCTGAAGATACTATCATTTCAGCAGCTTCATGTACAACTAACTGTCTTGCACCTATGGCTAAGGCTCTTAACGACCTTGCCGGTATCAAGTCAGGTATCATGAGCACAATCCATGCTTACACAGGCGATCAGATGATCCTTGATGGTCCTCAGAGAAAGGGTGACCTTCGTCGTTCACGTGCAGGCGCTTGCAATATCGTTCCTAACAGCACAGGTGCTGCAAAGGCTATCGGCCTTGTTATCCCTGAGTTAAACGGCAAGCTCATCGGTTCTGCACAGCGTGTTCCTACCCCTACCGGATCAACAACAATCCTTGTTGCTACAGTAGAGAAGAGCGTTACAAAGGATGAGATCAATGCAGCTATGAAGGCAGCTTCAAATGAGTCATTCGGTTACAACGAGGATGAGATCGTTTCCAGCGATATCGTAGGCAGCAGATTTGGTTCAATCTTTGATGCTACACAGACCATGGTTGGCGCTGACAACCTTGTTCAGGTAGTTTCATGGTATGACAATGAGAACAGCTACACCTCACAGATGGTTCGTACAATCAAGTACTTCTCAGAGTTAAAGTAATCCATACTGTAAGATAGCGGTTATTGATACTAATCAAGACCTATAAGGGTCCGGTCAGATTGGACCGGACCCTTTTTTAAATAATAAAAATGGAGGAACATTAAAATGGGACTTAACAAAAAGTCAGTTGACGATTTTAACGCAAAGGGAAGAAGAGTTCTGGTTCGTTGCGACTTCAACGTACCTTTAAAGAATGGCGAGATCACAGATGAGACTCGTATCGTAGCAGCACTTCCTACTATCAATAAGCTTGCTAATGACGGTGCAAAGGTTATCCTTTGCTCACACTTAGGCAAGGTTAAGGAAGGACCTAATGAGAAGGAGTCTTTAGCACCCGTAGCTAAGAGACTTTCAGAGAAGCTTGGTAAGGAAGTAAAGTTTATCGCTGATTACAACGTAACAGGCGCTGACGCTACAGCAGCTGTTGCAGCTATGAATGAAGGCGATGTTATTCTTCTTCAGAATACACGTTTCAGAATGGAAGAAGAGACCAAGCCCGCAAAGGCCGGCACAAAGTTCGCTGAGGAGCTTGCTGAGCTTTGCGATGATTATGTATGTGACGCATTCGGTTCATCACACCGTGCACATGCATCTGTATCCGTAGTTACAGAGTACGTTCGTAAGAAGGGCGGCAACTGTGCAGTAGGATACCTTATGCAGAAGGAAATCAACTTCCTTGGCAATGCAGTAGAGAATCCCGTTAGACCTTTCGTAGCAATCCTTGGCGGCGCTAAGGTAGCTGATAAGCTTAACGTTATCAATAACCTCCTTGAGAAGTGCGATACACTTATCATCGGTGGCGGTATGGCATTCACATTCCTTAAGGCTAAGGGATATGAGATCGGTAAGTCACTTTGCGACGATGAGAAGATCGATTACTGTAAGGAAATGATGGCTAAGGCAGAGAAGCTTGGAAAGAACCTCCTTCTTCCTGTTGATACCGGTATCGCAGCAGGCTTCCCTGATCCTATCGACGGACCTGTTGATGTTAAGTATGTTGATTCTGACAAGATCCCTGCAGATATGGAAGGTCTTGATATCGGACCTAAGACCTGCGAGCTTTTCGCTAACGCAGCTAAGACAGCTAAGACCGTTGTTTGGAACGGACCTATGGGCGTATTTGAGAATCCTACTCTTGCAAAGGGAACTATCGCTGTAGCTAAGGCTCTGGCTGAGACAGATGCAACCACTATCATCGGTGGCGGTGATTCAGCAGCAGCTTGCAACCAGTTAGGTTTCGCTGACAAGATGAGCCACATCTCTACAGGTGGTGGAGCTTCTCTTGAATTCCTTGAGGGCAAGGAGCTTCCCGGCGTATACGCAGCTGACGATAAATAAATAAGGAGACCATAAAAATGGCAAGACGTAAAATAATCGCAGGCAACTGGAAGATGAACATGACACCTTCACAGGCAGTTGCACTTTGCGCAGAGTTAAAGGATCTGGTTAAGTCAGATTCAGTAGACGTAGTTTACTGTGTACCCGCTATCGACATCGTACCCGTTGTTGAGGCAGTTAAGGGCACAAACGTACAGGTAGGCGCTGAGAACCTCTATATCGAGGACAAGGGTGCTTACACCGGCGAGATCTCAGCTCCCATGCTCGTAGATGCAGGCGTTAAGTTTGTTATCATCGGACATTCAGAGAGACGTGAGTACTTCAAAGAGGATGATGCTTTCCTTAACAAGAAGGTTAAGAAGGCATTTGAGGCAGGTCTTACTCCCATCCTTTGCTGCGGCGAGACACTCGAGCAGAGAGAAATGGGCGTAACCATGGACTGGATCCGTCTTCAGATCAAGTCTGACCTCGTTGGCATCACCGCTGACCAGGTAAAGAGCATGGTTATCGCATACGAGCCTATTTGGGCTATCGGTACCGGCAAGACCGCTACTACCGAGCAGGCTGAGGAAGTTTGCAAGGGCATCCGTGAGTGCATCGCAGAGATCTATGATCAGGCTACAGCAGATGCAGTACGTATCCAGTACGGCGGATCAGTTAACGCTGGAAACGCAGCAGAGCTTTTCGCACAGCCCGACATCGACGGCGGACTTGTAGGCGGCGCTTCACTTAAGGCTGACTTCGGCAAGATCGTTAACTACTAATTTATAAAAACTAAAAATACGGGAGGGTTGCATTTTATTATATTTATATGATAATCTGTGACCTCCCATATTTTGCTAAATGGTGTTTATAGTCAAGGACTCAAAGGGGTTTGAGTCTTTGGTTTGGGGTATCATTAAATTCTTTATTACGGAGGGTGTGTATGAAGAAATCTATAGTTTTTGGGGTAGTAACTTTATTATTTGTTTTATTTATCGGGGCTTTTACACCTGTTTCGGCAAAAAACAAGTATAACAAAAATATTCCGGATGATGCACTGAAATTCAATGGGCATTATTACTATTATTATAACGAGTCGGTCACATGGGAAGAAGCAAAGGAAAAATGTGAGGCACTCGGCGGACACCTTGTAGTATTCACTAATGAAAACGAAGAAAAAGCAGTCTGGGATTATATAGAAAAGAAAGATACACCTGCATGGATAGGTCTGTACAATGCAGGAGCGATAGATGTAATATTCGGTACGGTAGAGGATGACTGGAAATGGGTTACCGGTGAAAAGGTTAAATATACCAATTGGGCAGACAAGCAGCCCGACCATGAGGGACATTTCATACAGAATACATACGATATGTATGCAGCCATAGGCAGAGGCGAAGACGTATGTAACCCTGAACTCGCAGTAGAGACAAAGACACCTACATGGGGTGATTTTGATAATGCATACAGCTTATCAAAAGAGTTTGTAAAGGGCTATGTCTGCGAGTGGGATATCTACGAGATAAAGGTCGAAGTAAAGGAAATATCTGTTAAAAAGGGTAAAAAGACCGCCATCACCTATACTATCTACGACAAAGCAGGAAACAAGAAGGTAAAGGACGCAACCGCTTACCTTAAGTCCAGCGATAAAAAGATAGCCAAGGTATTAAAGTCAGGCAGGATCAAAGGCGTAGCAGCCGGAAATGCTACCATCACCCTGAAATACAAGGGTGCTAAAGCAAAGGTAAAAGTGACGGTTACAACTAAATCGTCTAAAAAGAAATAAATTTTTAGGAGGACATATATTATGGCTAAGAAGCCCACAGTACTATTGATACTTGACGGTTACGGATTGAATGACAAGACAGAGGGCAATGCAGTAGCTCTTGCAAAGACCCCTGTTATGGACAGATTTATGAAGGAATATCCTTTTGTAAAGGGTAACGCTTCTGGCATGTTCGTAGGACTTCCCGACGGACAGATGGGTAACTCAGAGGTTGGACACCTTAACATGGGTGCAGGACGTATCGTATACCAGGATCTCACACGTATCACCAAAGAGATCCAGGACGGTGACTTCTTCAAGAACCCTGAGCTCCTTCGTGCAGTAGAAAACTGCAAGAAGAATGACTCTGCACTTCATCTTTATGGTCTGGTATCAGATGGCGGCGTTCACAGCCATATCACACATATATACGGACTTTTAGAGCTGGCAAAGCGTAACGACCTCAAGAAGGTTTATGTACACTGCTTCCTTGACGGACGAGACACACCCCCTGCATCAGGCAAGGACTATGTAGCACAGCTCGAAGCAGAGATGGCAAAGATCGGCGTAGGTGAGGTAGCATCAGTACAGGGCCGTTACTATGTAATGGACCGTGATAAAAACTGGGACAGAGTAGAAAAGGGCTACGCTGCACTTGTATACGGCGAGGGCAATGAGGCTGAGTCAGCTACAGCAGGTATCCAGGCATCATATGACGCAGGCGTAACCGATGAGTTCGTAGTACCCTTCGTAGTAAAGAAAAACGGAGCTCCCGTAGCTACCATCAAGGCAAATGATTCGGTTATCTTCTTCAACTTCCGTCCCGACCGTGCAAGAGAGATCACCCATGCGATGTGCGATGAGCAGTTCGACGGATTTGAGAGAAGAAACGGATTCTTACCTCTTACTTATGTATGCTTCACAGAGTATGACGTAACCATAAAGAATAAGACAGTAGCATTTGAGAAGGTACAGCTGACCAATACATTTGGAGAGTATATCTCAAAGTTAGGCTTAAAGCAGGCTCGTATCGCCGAGACAGAGAAGTATGCACATGTAACCTTCTTCTTTAACGGCGGCGTGGAGGCTCCTAACCCGGGTGAGGACAGGATACTGGTAGATTCTCCCAAGTATGTACCCACATATGATAAGAAGCCCAGAATGAGCGCTTATACCGTATGTGACAAGCTGAGCCAGGCTATCACAAAGAAGGATGAAAACGGAGAGGCATATTACGATGTGATCATCTGTAACTTTGCTAACCCAGATATGGTAGGACATACAGGTGTTATCCCTTCAGCAGTAAAGGCTATCGAAGTAATCGACGAGTGTCTGGGCGAGCTTGAGACCTTCATCAAGGAAGTAGACGGAACTATGTTCATCTGTGCTGACCACGGAAATGCAGAGCAGCTCATCGACTACGAGACAGGTGCTCCTTTCACAGCACATACAACCAACCCCGTACCTTTTATCCTCGTAAACTACAAGGACGGCGTAAAGCTTCGCGAGGGCGGCAAGCTGGCAGACATCATCCCTACCTTACTCGAGATCATGGAGATCGAGCAGCCTAAGGAGATGACAGGAGAGTCACTGCTTGTAAAATAATTACAGGACTTTTTTACAGGAAGCTGTTGTACTGCGGTACAGCAGCTTCTAATTTTTTTAAAAAATACAAAAAAGAAATGTCTAAAAGACTAATATCAAATTGTTGACAAATAATATAGTATATGCTATAAATCATAAAGTATGAATAAATTTTAGATGAGGTTAGAAAAATGAATGATAATGAAAAGAAGTATAAGCTTCTGATAATCAATCCGGGTTCAACATCTACAAAGGTAAGTCTGTTTGAAAACGAAAAATGTCTGTTTGAACATAGTCTGTTTCATGATGCTCCGGAGCTTTTAAAGTATCCTCATGTCAATGACCAGATGGACTTTAGATATGGCGTGATCATGGATATGCTGAAAAATGAGGGAGTTGCGCCTGATAGTATCGATGTTTTTGTCGGAAGAGGAGGAAGCGCATGTACGCAGCCCGGTGGTGTCACCACGGTAGATGAGAAACTGTATGATGACACAGTGGCAGCTGTAGGTGGCAGTGAGCATCCTGCAAAGCTGGGAGTTATGCTCGCATGGAAGTTTGCCAAAGAATTTGGAAGGGATGCATATACAC
>JAEEGJ010003528.1_pt1 | contig 59337 bp, 37 predicted proteins | sample 8958761 | NCBI WGS metagenome assembly JAEEGJ01 (sample SAMN16246546, study PRJNA631951) | gut metagenome | biome: gut microbiome; feature: rumen; material: RS-attached | host: Bos | place: Iran: Karaj | collected 2018-10 | reverse complement strand
CTTATGCAATCGCTGAACTCGGAACACCCGGCGGATATCAGTATACGGCCGAGGAAACAGAGGAAGGTATCACCTTCAACTATTCCGCTCAGTATGCAGAAGTTAAATACGCAATCCCCGAAGACGTTGTTAAGGCAGGTCTTAAGGGTTATAGGGTAAGCGTATCATCAACAGAGAATCTGGGACTCAAGATTTACAGCGCCGCAGGTGAGGCGAAAGCAGATTATTGGGTAAGCAGCCTGGATTTTGACGGTTCTGTAGTTCCTACCCAAATCGGCTTTATGAACTGTGCCGAAGAGGAGAAATCATTTACTTTTTCAACGGTTACCTTCGTAACCGAAAGAGAACTCGGAGTTGAAGCTCCCGTAGTAGAGCCTGAAAATCCCGAGGAACCCGAGAACCCCGAGAAACCGGACACACCCGTAGTGGAGCCTGAGACTCCCGGAGAAGCTACAGATCTTGTATTCGACAAGGATCTTAAGTTCAAAGGAAGATGGGACGGCGTTCCCACAGAGTCTAACGAGCTTTCATTCGGTGCTCAGTACAGTGAGTACGTATTCGACCTTGGTACCACAATTTCTGCAGCTCAGGTAGACAGCGTAATTGTTGCAGTAGACTCTCAGGACAATGACTTCTCAATTAAGCTTTATGATGAGAGCATGAATGAAAAGGCTGTTGAATATCACAATGTCAACAGCGATGACAATTCGTACAAAATTGATGCCAACTATGACGGTAACGTAAGATATGTGGGTATTATGTCAATTCCCGAGGGCGAAGAGGCATATCCTTACAGCGTTACAATTAAGAGCATCACCGTTAAGGCTAACGGTACCATAGCTCCCGTAGAGCCCGAAAAGCCCGTGGGAACAGGCTATGACGAGTTTGTTAAGCCTTCTTTTGCAGACAGATGGTCAGGCACTCCCGCAGATTCGAATGTGCTTTCTTTCTCCGCAAGATATCAGGAGTACTTATTCGACCTTGGTAAGACTTACGATACCGCTGACGTTGAATATGTTCTTACACAGACATCCAACGAAGGTAACTTATTCTGCATTAAGCTTTATGATTCAGAAAAGAATGAGAAGCAGCCCGTTTACAACAACTTCGGCAGTGCTGAATATATTGTAGAGCCGGAATATGATGGAGATATCAGATACATCGGTATCATGTCTCTGCCTGCCGATGAGACAGCTTATCCTTACAGCGTTACCGTCGATAAGTTCGCTGTTAAGTACACTCCCAAGGTATATGAGGAGACTCAGCTTTATAACAAGGATAATCTTGTATTTAAATTCAGAGCAAGCGGTGAAAACGTTGAAGGAAACACCCTTGAATTCACTAAAGAATGGGACGAGTACAGATTTGAACTTGCAAAACCCGTAAAAGGCGACAGAATTAAATCCTTAAAGGTTACGGTAAGCGGCGAAAAGGGTCTTGACCTTTGCTTTAAACTTTATTCGGGAGAAACCGAAGTATTGCCTTTCTATCATTACGCTGATACCGCAACGCACGAACTTGTTTGCACGGTTGACGATGAGATTACCGGCATCGCAATCATGGCAATGAACAATCAGGACGAAAAGTTCCCCGCTAAAGTTACATTTGAAAGCGCAGAACTCGTAATAGACACCACACCCGATACGGAGCCTCCGGTTGAGAAGGGTGTTGAATACGATATCGTCAACCTTCGCGATGAGATGACCGCTGTTCTCGGCGATGACTTCATCGTAGGTTGTGCAATCAGCTCGGCTGAATTTGCAGACTCCATGGAAATGGAACTTGTTACCAAGCACTTTAACGGTGTTACCCTTGGTAACGAGCTTAAGCCCGATTCAATGCTTAAGCAGAATGCCGAGAAAGTTATGGTTGAGTTAAACGGCGAAGAGATTTTGTTCCCCGTACTTAACTTCTCCACTCCCGACAGATATCTTGATTACTTTGTAAACTGGAACAACGAACATCCCGAAAAGAAGATAAGAATCCGTGGTCACGTGCTTGTATGGCACTCTCAGACACCCGATTTCTTTTTCCGTGAGGATTACGATACTTCCAAGCCTTATGTAACACCGGATGTTATGAATAAGCGTCTGGAAGCTTACATCAGAGCCGTTTGTGAGCACTACACTTCAGAGGGCTCCAAGTACAAAGATTTGTTCTACGGCTGGGATGTTGTTAACGAAGCAATCAGCGACAACACCGGTACATACAGAAACCAGAATGAAAAATCCACATGGTGGAATGTGTACAGAAGCGCTGAGTTTATCAATAACGCATTCGTATATGCCAACAGATATATGCCTTCCGATATCGCATTGTTCTACAACGACTACAATGCATATCAGACCAATAAGGCTAAGGGCATCATCACCCTTATTAAGAACGTACAGGCAACACCCGGTTCCAGAATCGATGGTATGGGTATGCAGGCTCACTACTTCTGCGCAGACAACAATCCTACAATGGAATCTGTTAAGAAGGCAGCCAAGGCTTACGGCGAACTCGTAGATCAGGTACAGTTCACCGAAATCGACTTCAAGGGCAGCACAGGTCCCAAGGACGAGCAGCTTGCGAAGAGATATAAAGATTTATATGACACAGTAAGAAGACTTATCGAAGAAGGTACCAATGTTACCGGATTCACCATCTGGGGCGTAGTCGACAAGCATTCATGGCTTCAGCAGCAGAACAGCGCAGGCGGCGGTTCCACCGGCAACAGCAAGCAGTACCCGCTGCTCTTTGACAACAACTACAAGGCTAAGAATGCATTCTACGCACTTTGCGGCGCAGGCGAGCTTGAGCCCGAAATCAGATACGTATCCATGTTCCATGATGTTGAAGGCTTCAACGCCGGTGAGCGCTACGCCTTTAAAGAAGGAGTTGCGACCATTTCACCCATGTGGACTGAAGGCTGGGTAAGAGTATTGGTAGAATTCAATGAAGAATTACTCAGTGATGAAGCTTTCTTTACCGTTTATGTATCTGACGGAACATCCATACGGAGCATGGACGTTACCAGAGAAATGATGGACCATATGAGCTTAAGCTCTGCATGCTTTGATGTACCGCAGGAAGCTATTCTGAATAATAAGATTAAGATTGATGTAGTGATAACGGACGGCGACAAGAAATATGCATTCAGTGATACTACCTTTAGTCAGGCAACAACAGATAAGTACTACGCAGTAACTACCACAAAGCCTTTACTCGGAGTCGAAAAGGGCACAATTAAAGTAGACGGTGTAGCTGACGATGAAGCATGGGCAAAGGTTGAAAACTTCCCTCTTACCATTAACCTCGGTGCAGATGTTACCGCAACAGCTAAGTTATTATGGGATGATGAGTACTTATATGTACTTATGGATGTAACAGACGCAGTTCTCAATTCCGATGCCAAGGATGAATATCAGCAGGATTCCATCGAAGTATTTATCGATGAGAACAACGAAAAGTCCGGCGGCTATCAGGATGACGATAAACAGTATCGTGTCAACTACAAGAACTTCCAGAGCTTCAACGGTACTAAGTGTAACGAAGATAACATCATATCTGCAGCAGTTCTTACCGAAGAAGGCTATATGGTAGAAGCTGCATTCAAGTGGACTGATATCATACCCGGTGATGGCAAGCAGGTAGGCCTTGAACTTCAAGTTAACGATGCTAATGCAAGCGGTAAGAGAAGCGGAACCTTAAGCTGGGCAGATAAGACCGGTAACGGCTGGTCCGCACCCGAAGTATTCGGAACCATACTTCTTGTGGATAACAGTGAACCTCAGCCTTATGTTCCCGAGCCAAAGAACGGTGTTTACGAAGAAGACGGTGGCTTATATTACTATGAGAACGATGTACGCACATATGCAGGTCTTATCGAAATGTGCGACGGTACCTTCTGCTATGTAAAAGCAGGCGGAGTTGTTGCAAGAGGTCACTACTATGTGACTCATGGCAACGGCATCATGGATAAGTGCCACGCAGACTTCGACGAAGTGACCGGCAGAATGCTTATTAACGGCATCAAGAAGGTATACGGCGAAGACAGATACTATGTAGATGGTTATCTTCAGAAGGACGCAGGCGTTGTCAGAGTAGGCGCATACTACTATTACGTAGACGAAGAAGGTAAGATTGTTAAGACACCTGAAGTTGGAGTAACCAATACCAACGGAATCCTTTCAGCAGGTACTTACAAGACCGGTAACAACGGTATTCTTATCCTCGACGGTGTTCTTACTGTAAACGGACAGAAGTTGTACTACAAGAACAACAAAATCGGTCACAGAGCAGGTCTTGTAGAGTGGAACGGAGACTTCTACTACGTAATCGAAAACGGTGTACTCGAGACAGGATTTGTAACTGTTAAGAAGACTAATAACCTTAAGGAGTACGGTGTATACGAATTCGATGCAGAAGGTAAGATGATTACCGACAAGAACGGATTTGTAGACGAAAACGGCTCAACCTACTACTACGTAAACGGCAAGCGTACATATGCAGGTCTTGTGGAAGTAGACGGCGACCTTTACTATGTAGCGGGCGACTGCAAGATGGTTAAAGGCAAGAGCTACTTCATCACCCACACCAACGGCCTCATCGAGAAGAGCTGCCACGCAGTATTCGGCGAGGACGGTAAGCTTGTAAGATACGGTAAGAAATAATAACCAATAAAAATCGGGGGCCCGGATAACCGGGTCCCCGTTCTTTATTTGTGGTCTCTTTTATTTCTTCTGGGTATAAGGCGGGTCGGCGGGATAGCTTCCGCGAAGCTTCTGCATTCCGCGTCCCACAGCGTCTCTTGAATTCTTCCAATCGGCGTCTTTGTTCTTGTAATCAAACTTCTCTATCAGCCAGCTGATGTCCTCGTACAAACGCTCCATATTGTCTTCCATGAGCTTGAACATACGGGGGAAGAACTCGGCTTTTTCCTTGTCATTTAAGTGAAGCTCGGCGTATTCGCACAGGTCACCGAAATGGTGCAGGCAGAATCCCTTGCCGGAATCCACTTTATTCTTAAACTCACCATCCTCCTTATAGAGGTAAAAGAAAGTGTCGAGATATCTTTCATACATCTTGTCAAATTCTGCACAGATGTAGCAGGACTTGTCCTTCTCCTCTACCCAGCGAGCTACGGAGTTCTTAAGAGAATCGGGCTTTGAGAATTTTTCTTTGAACGAAATCTTGGTAGGAGAGTAGCTTTTAAACTGTGCCGTCATCTCGCTTATAATCTTGCGATAGTGTGTCTTAAGAATCCAACCGTTTCCGAGAGTGTTGCCGTAATCGTACATCTTGCGGATGTGCTCGCGGCAGAACCCGTATTTGTCGGTAACTGCGCGGGTGTCGGCCTCCATATATGAAGCAGCGGAGCCGAGACAATAGTCAAGTAAATCCTGTTCTACGTTTCTTTCGATATAGCAAAAGGGGCATTCGTCCGCCGCATTCACTGCATCGTTAAGGGGAATGGTATAAAGTTTTTCTTTCATTTATCAAGTTTTCCAGATTAAGGAGCGCCAGTCCTCAATCTCCTTCTCGGTCATGAAGCCGTTCGACGTTCCCATGAATCCGATCTTGTAGGAAGCAAACAGCAATGCATTTTTAATCGAGAAGTTGTGATCTCCTGTCTTGTTGTAGTAGTGGAGGAAGCACGAAAACAGCGCATTTCCGGCACCCACGGTGTTGACGATTTCATTGGTCTTGACAGGGTTAAAGTGTGCGTAGGTGCCTTCCCTCTCCGAATAGAGGATAAGGCCGTCGGCACCCTGACCAAGGATGATAATCTCGGGGTGGTATTTCTCCGCTATATATTTTACAAAATCATAGGGGTCTTCATCAAGATTATCATCACTTAAATATAAATAATCTGCGTTTTCCAGGAAAAATTTATTGTACTGCTCGGTCTCGTACTTAAACTTACGGATGTTGACGGCTATTTTTTTGCCGTCCTCAAGGGCTGCCTGAAGTAAGGGCCTGCAGAAGTTAGCGTTCGCGGTAACAAGCATTTCTGCGCCTTTAAGCTGAGACTTAAAGAGGTCAAGGTCGTACTCGATGCTTCGGGAGTCCTTGATATCCTCGAAAATCTGCTGCTTTCTCGTCTGGTCGTAGAAGATAACGGCGGCGGGAGTTGCGTAGAGCTTGGGAAGTATGAAACTTGTATCGAGTTCGATATCGTTATTGTTGGAGTTAAGAATCTCGGCGCTTTCACCGGTGCCTATCATGGCAAAAAAACTGACCTCGTCACCAAGCCACTTAAGCGCAATAGCCTCATTGTACGAGTCTCCGCCCACGCCTGAGTGAATACTGCCGAAGGTATCGGTTACGGGCTGATACTTGATGGGAAGTTCGTCAATCTTAACGATGGTTTCTCTTTGCAAAATTCCTGATACTAAAAATTTGCTCATGCTTTCTCTCCTTTTACCGACGGGGTCTTAATCGCAGTCAATGTACTGTTTATAGGACACCCTATTGTGCTATACTAGAGTATATCAAAAGAGGATTAAAAAATGAGCATATCGTTTATTTTCGGCCCCGCCGGAAGCGGCAAAAGCACATATGTGAGAGAAATGCTGATTAAGGAAGCCAAGGAAAGCCCTAAGAAGGACTTTCTTTATATAGTTCCCGATCAGTTTACGATGCAGACTCAGATGGACATCGTAAAGGCTCATCCGGACGGGGGAATTCTTAATATAGACGTACTAAGCTTTGGAAGATTATCTTACAGAGTTTTTTCAGTTACGGGAAAGAGTGACAAGCCCATACTTGATGATACCGGCAAGAGCCTTGTTCTTAGGAAGGTGGCATCGCAGGTAGCGGGCAGGATGCCTTACATGGGCAGGAATCTTAATAAGGTCGGCTTTATTCATGAGGTTAAGTCCTCACTTTCGGAGTTCATGCAATACGGACTTTCGGTTAAGGATGTGGAGAAAATCGCAGACACACTTCCCGACGGAGTCTTAAAGGGCAAGCTTCGCGACCTTTCTGTAATCTATGAAGCATTTTTCGAATTTAACAAAGACAAGTTTATAACCGGCGAAGAAACCATGGACCTTTTATGCGAGAAGCTCCCTTCGGCAGACTTTATTAAGGGTTCTGTGATAGTATTCGACGGATTTACGGGATTCACGCCTATTCAGGAGCGAGTTATTCATAAGCTTATGACTCTTGCCGAGAAGGTTGTGATTACTTTTGATATTTCTGCGCCCGAGGAGCCTTCGATAGTAGGCGGAGAGGAGAAGCTTTTCTACTTAAGCCGCAAGGGTGCCAAGAGACTTAAGACGGCGGCAGAAGACCTTGGTGTGGAAGTGCTTGACGATGTAATCTTAAGACCGTCAGAGAGCCCCAGATTCAAGGATGCACCGGAGCTTTCACATATTGAGCGAAATATGTTCAGATACCCTGTAGTGAAGTACACAGAGCCTGTTAAGAACCTCTCGGTATTCTCCTGCAAGAACATAGAGAGCGAAGTGGCGGAAGTCTGCCTTCGCATCCACGAGCTGGTAAGGCAGGAAGGCTACGCGTACAGGGATATTGCGGTTGTTACCGGTAACCTTGAAAGCTACGGCATGTACTTTGAGAATCAGATGCGCGAGCTCGAAATGCCCGTCTTTATCGACAAGACCAGGGGTATAGTGCTTAATCCTTTTACAGAGTACCTTAAGAGCGCTCTGCTTATTTTAATCAAGGACTACGCTTACGACGCGGTATTCCACTACCTGCGCTCGGGTTTCACGGACTTTACGGAAGAGGAGACCGACCACTTCGACAGATACGTCACAAGCTTAAACATCCGCGGCAAGAGCACTTACAACAAGGAATTTAAGAAAAAAGAAAAAGGCCTCCGCGACAAGACCCTCGCAGAGGATGAGCTTAAACTTCACAACGATTTGAGAAAGCGCCTTGTGGAAGAACTGTCGGTTCTGGATAAGGACGCCCACACCGCAGGTGAATACGTTAAGAACCTGTATGCGCTCCTTAAGAACAATCATTCCTACGAGAAGCTTGAAGCTTTCAAGGCTCGGTTTGAAGAAGAGAACGACCTTGCGAAGGCTACGGAATACGGGCAGATTTATAAGTGCATTATGGAGCTTCTCGACACCATAGATTCACTTCTTGGCGATGAAGAGATGGACCTTGAGGAGTTCTACAAGATATTCGAAGCGGGCATCAGCGAGATTGAGGTCGGCACGATTCCCCGCAACGTAGACAGAATCGTGGTGGGTGATATAGAGAGAACCCGTATCAGCGAGGTAAAAGCGCTGTTTATTACGGGCGTCAACGATACAAATATTCCCAAGTCCGGCGACAAGGGAGGCATTCTTTCGGGAACAGAGAGAGAGGCGCTACTGTCGGCAGGCTATGATCTTGCACCGTCTCCCCGCGAGGAGATGTACACGCAGAGACTGTATCTTTACATGAACATGTGCAAGCCCCGCAACAAGCTCTTCGTAAGCTATGCAGGCACCGATTCCGAAGGCAAAGGAATGCGCCCGTCATACCTGATAGACGTTCTCACGTCCCTTTTCTCGGGACTGCAGGTTGAAAATATCGAGACTACACCCGACATTTCGAGACTGGTAACGATTAAGGGAAGTTTCGGCCAGTATTCGGAACTTCTCCGCAAGTACGTGGCCAAGGGCCTCGATGATGCGGGAGAGGCTCTGCTTAAGGCTCTCATGCATGAGTACAGAGACGAGGGGCTCACACTTACCGACGATATCAAGGATTCTGCTTTTGCCGAGTACATAGCGACACCGCTGTCTCGCGAGATTGTAAGGCTCATATACGGAAACACCATCAATGCCAGCATCAGTCGCATGGAGCTCTACGCGGGCTGTGCGTATGCGCATTTCCTTAAGTACGGCATGAAGCTTAAGCCCTCCGAAGAGTACGGATTCGAGGCAAGCGACCTTGGTACCATATACCACGGAGTTCTCGACTGTTTCTCATCGGAACTTGAGCAAAAGAACATGTCCTGGGCCGACTTCAGCCGTGAAGAGGGCGAGGAAATGGTGGAGCGCGCGGTTAAGATGTATTGCGAAGACTACGAGCAGGGATTGCTGGCAGATGATGAGCAGAGCGCTTACACGGTCCAGAAGATTATCAATATCATGAAGAGAACCGTTGATACGCTTCAGTTCCAGCTTAAGCGCGGTCGCTTCAGACCCGAGCACCACGAGTATTCTTTTGAGAGAGAAATACCTCTTGATGATGGGGCGAAGCTTAACCTTAACGGTAAGATAGACAGAATCGATTTGTACGAGGCGGATGGCAGAATATACGTTAAGATTCTTGACTACAAATCGTCTCAGAAAGACATAGATGTAACAAATATTTACCACGGAATACAGCAGCAGCTTGCTTTTTATATGGCGGAAGCCGTTTACAGAGAGAGGAAGGTTAATCCCGGCAAGGAAGTGATTCCTTCCGCGTTGTTATACTATTCCATCGACAACCCCATGCTTTCGGAGAGCAGGAAGATGAGCGACGAGGAAATCGAGGCATCGATTCGAAAGAAACTCGTGCTTAAGGGCGTGGTCGAGGGCAGCGAAGAGAACATAAGCGGCCTTGATGAGAACGCAATGGGTGGCGGCGTGCTTCCTGTCACCTTCAAGAAGGATGGCTCACCCTACACAGGCAGTGCGGCCAGGGTGCTGTCGCGGGACGAAATGGAAGGCATGCTTAATTATGTTGAAAGCATGGTTAAGAACATAGGCAAGCGCATACACGAAGGCGACAAGAAGATATCGCCCATGCGAAGCGCCGACTCGGATGCCTGCAAGTTCTGCGATTACAAGAGCGTGTGCAGATTTGATGAGAAGATACCGGGCTATAAATCAAGAGACGGTAAGGAAATAGACGAAGAAACCGCAAGAAACATTGTTTTCAAGGGGGAAGAAAGTGGCTTATACCTTTTCGATTGATCAGCAAAAGATAATAGATTCAAGGAATCAGAACATACTCGTATCCGCGGCTGCGGGTTCGGGTAAGACGAGCGTGCTTACGGAGCGAATCGTAGGCCTTGTAAGCGACCCTGCGAATCCCGTGGACATCGACAGAGTTTTGGTAGTGACCTTCACCAACGCGGCGGCCAAGGAGATGAAGGAGCGTATCGGCAAGCGCCTTAACGAGATGCTTTCTGCTCATCCCGAGAACGAGCATTTGCAAAAGCAGGCGACGCTTATTCACAGCGCCCAGATTACCACAATCGACAGCTTCTGCCTCTACCTTCTTAAGAACCATTTCACCAAGGTGGATGCGGACCCTTCTTTCAGAGTGGCAGGCGAAGGCGAGATAGAACTGCTCAAAGAAGACGTGTTGAAGGATGTCATCAAGCGTGCCTATGCCTCCAAGGACGAAGACTTCTACCACACAGTAGACTGCTATGCCAAGAAAGACAAGGACAATTCGCTCGAGGACAGCATCATGAAGCTTTACAACTATGCCATGAGCTATCCCTATCCCGAGCAGTGGCTTGAGAAGAGGCGCGTGGACTATGCCTTTGAGTCGTTCGAAGAATTCAAGAGAAGCGACCTTGTTAGGGATATTATGAAGGCCGTGGATGAAGCGTTTGAGGAGATTCTTGAGGCTATAGAGGCGACACGAAAGTCTTGCCTTGTGCCGGGCGGCGCGGATGCATATGAGCCTACGATGGAGAGAGATTACGAAGATGTTAAGACGCTTAGGGAAGCCGTCAAGGGTAAGGACTACGACGAGATAGGTGCCATGATTTCGGCATTTTCTTTTGCAAGGCTCGGGGGTAAGCCGGACTGCGAGGAAGCGGAGAAAGAATATATCAAGGACTTAAGAGAGAGCTATAAGAAAGCACTTGTAAAGATTAAGGATTCTTTCTTTTACCAAAGCCTTGAAGAGTTCTGCAATGATATGCTGGCGACGGCGCCGGTGGTGAATAAGGTTATCGACCTTGTGGAAGATTTTTTAAGGAGTTTTGACAAGGCGAAGCGCGACCGCTCGATAATCGATTTCTCGGATATGGAGCATTTCGCGGTAAAGCTTCTGGTGGACGAGTACAGGGACGACGGGACCTACGATATCAGCGATGTGGCGATGGATTACCGCAATTATTACAAGGAAGTCATGGTGGATGAGTACCAGGATTCGAACCTTGTGCAGGAACTCATCGTGCAGAGTGTGTCCGGCGAGAATACGGAGGGCATTCACAACCGATTCATGGTAGGCGACGTTAAGCAGAGTATTTATCGATTCAGACTTGCGCGACCCGAGATTTTCATGGGCAAGACCGAGGTTTATAAGAAGGACGAGGATGCGCCCCATAGGCTCATCACGCTCAAAGAAAACTACCGAAGCCGCCAGTGTGTAATCGACAGCGTCAATGCTGTGTTTGAGAACGTTATGACGGCGGAGCGCGGCGGTGTGGAGTATGATGACGATGCGCGCCTTTACAAGGGTGGAGACTACCCTGATGACGTGCCGGAGAATACCACGGAACTGATACTGGTGGAGAGCGAGGAGAAGGCTGACAAGGCTCGCGAGGCCGAGGCGTTTAAAATTGCTCTGACGATTAAAGATACAGTTAAGAATTTTAAAGTTAAAGACAAAAAGTCGGGCGAGATGCGTGCCGCTTCCTACAAGGACATAGCGGTTCTCTTCAGGTCGCCTACAAAGTGGCGCAACATCATAAGGGATGCGTGCGAGAACGCGGGTATTCCGTATCATATCGAGGGAAGTGGCGATTTCTACGACACCACAGAAATCAGGCAGGTAATAAGCTTTCTTAAGATAGTCAACAATCCTCTGGATGATGTGTCGATGTATAGTGCCATGACTTCTTTTTTTGGCGGAATGAGCGATGAGGAGTGCGCAAGAGTGACGGAGGCAGCAACACCGGGCATGAGATTTTACTACGAGAAGGTTAAGGCGTACGGTGATGCTCATCCGGAGAATGAGAAGCTTGCGCGGTTTTTAACGTTGCTTCGCAGGTACAGAGATTTGTCGAAGATTCTGCCGATTAATGAGCTGATTTCAAAGCTCTTCGACGAGACGGGCTACAAGCATGTTGTGTCTGCGATGCCTGACGGTGAGAAGCGTCTTGCGAACGTTAATATGCTGGTGCTTAAGGCTTCCGAGTACGCCAAGACCAGTTTCTACGGCCTGTTCCACTTCTTAAGGTACGTGGAGCTTATTAAGAAGCTCGACAGAGACGAAGGCGAGGCCAATACCTTCGATGAGAACGCCGATGTTGTGAAGATTATGAGTATTCACAAGAGTAAAGGTCTTGAGTTCCCTGTCTGCATCGTGGCCGGCGTGGATGAAGAGTTTAACAGAATGGATTTAAGCGCCGAGTTCGTGACCGATATCGATGCGGGAATAGGTGCGTCTTACGTGGATCCCGTGCACAGACTCAAGCGTCCTACGCTTAAGAAGAAGGCCATTATCGCCAAGTGCACCGACGAGCTTGTAGGCGAGGAAATCCGTATACTCTACGTAGGCATGACCCGTGCCAAAGAAAAACTTATTATGGTGGGTCTGTGTGAAGACGCAGAAGAGTGGCAGAGCCACCCGGGAACAGGCAAGTACAAATCTTACCTTGACCTTATCAAACCCGCCGTAACGGGCACTGCAAAGGGCTTATTTAAGGTGTGCTCCTGGGACGACGCTGACGCTGTGACTGAGAGCACGGCAGCAGTGCTTGAGAACGCGGCGTTACGCGAGAAGCTTGAGAGCGCGCAGGGCGAGGACAGCGATTTGTACGAGAAGATCAAAGAACGGTTTTCTTTTACATATCCCTACAAGAACCTTGAAAAGCTCTATACCAAGACCACTGTTTCGAACCTTAAGATGGCGGCTATAGAGCGCGAGGACGACGGGGCGTTTAAGCCTTTCGAGGAGAACGAGCCTTCAGAGTACATTCCGTTATTTGCGGGCGGCGAGCAGGAGGTTAAGGGTACCGACAGAGGTACGGCTTACCATGAGGTAATGCAGCTTACCGACTTTGTGAAAGTTGCTGACAGCGCCGACAGGGCGAAGGCTATTGCCGAGGAGCTTGCGCGTATCGTGGCTTCGGGCAGAATGAGCGAGGAAGATGTGGCTAAGGTCCGAAGAGACCGTATCAAGACTTTCTTTGACTCCGATGTTGCGCGTGAGATGGCTGAGGCAGACCGCGAAGATATGCTGTACAAAGAACAGCCCTTCGTAATAGGTGTACCTGCTTCCGAGGTCGAAGACGGATTCTCGGCAGACGAGACTATTCTGGTGCAAGGTGTTATCGACGCGTACTACGTATATAACGGCAAGGTGAACGTACTCGATTATAAGACCGACAGGGTAGACAGCGCCGATGAACTTGTAAAGCGATACAAAAAGCAGCTCGATTATTACGGTGAGGCTGTAAAGAAACTTACAGGACTTGAGATAGACAGATTACTGATATATTCTTTTGCATTGGGTACCACTGTTGTGGTAAGATGAGTAGGGTGCAGTTTGTGCTCTAGAGAATCTCAAAAGGGGACTTTATGGATAAAGATACAGGCATTATCCTTGAAGGCGGCGCTATGCGCAGTATCTTCACTGCAGGGGTAATGGACTTTTTCCTTGATAAGAATATCGATATACCCAATGTTCTCGCGGTTTCTGCGGGTGCGTATGCCGGCATGAATTACGCGTCGGGACAGAAGGGGCGCATTATAGACTCTGTTGTGGAGCCGATGGCTCATCAGAAGATGCTCGGCCCCGGTGTATTTATGAAGACCGGCGAGTTCTTCAACATGGACGCGCTTTTTGACCGTATTCCCAGGGTGGATTGCCCTTTTGACTTTGAGGCTTTTAAAGCTTCCGGCAAGCGTTTTATCACAAGCGCCATCAACTGCATGACCGGCGACCTTTGCTACTTCGAGAAATTTGATAATCTTGACGATTTTCTTCACATCATAAGAGTGGCCAATTCCCTGCCGCTTCTTGCCAATATGGGTTACATCGACGGTGTTCCCATGATGGACGGTGGCATGGCCGATGCTATACCGATAAGACGCGCCATCGAGGAAGGCTGGAAGAAGATTATCGTAGTCTTCACCCGTGAGGCATCCTACCGTAAGAGCGAGCACGGCGACATCTACAACTCCCGCATGGTGAAGTGGATGTACCGCAAGTTCCCGGGACTCCTTAAAGCCATCGACAAGCGTCCCGCCACTTACAATTCATCCATCGAACTTCTTAATGACATGGAGAAACGCGGCGAAGCCTTCGTAATTCGCCCCACAAAGGTTAAGCTTACCAACAACGAGTCGAACTCCGAGACCCTCATGGAATACTACAGATCCGGCTACGAGGACGCGGCGGCAAGATATGATGAGCTGATAGAATATTTAAACAAATAATATGACTTTATGGCAGGCTTCGGAGGTTTCCGGGGCCTTTTCTTTTGCCTGCATAAATTCTCCGATAATGCCCTTGTGCTATCATTTTCGTATGACTTTTAAGGAGGCTTACGAATGGAGAGTAAAGCGCTTAAACTTGTATCGGAAGTACTTACGGAAAAAGAAATCAGAGCAGACTGGGTTACAGATAACGTACTTAGAACTGACTGGGAATTTGCTTACGGAAGAATGATAATCTTTTTGCAGATAGATGACGAGGATACGCACGTGCACCTCGAGGGACTCAATTTTATCAAGATTCCCGAGGATTGGTACGGTACAATATATGAGACGATTAATGAGTGTAACGACGCTTACAACCATGTGAAATTTGTTCTAAACACAGGCGGTCCCGATGTAGGCCAGATAAGTGCCAGAGAAGATGACATTATCCAGATTGAGTCTTGCGGACCGGAGTGCTTTGAACTCATGCTAAGGATGGTAAGAATCGTGGAGGATGCGTACCCTAAGTTTATGAAAGTGCTGTGGGGACAGGACAATATCACACTCTGATAAGACGGGCAATTTAACACAGTATCAGACAGGCTCTTTGCAATTTGGCAAGGAGCCTTTTTTATGTGCTTTTTCTTTTTCCGTGTAAATAATGTCTGAATCCGTGCAATTACCGCAGGCTTTCGGTGACCGTGATAAAGTTCAAATCGTAAAAGAAAGGAATTTACGGGAGGGGAAACATGCTTAAGATTGAACACTTAACCAAGACATACGGAGACAAGAAAGCAGTTGACGATTTGTCTCTGCACATACACAAAGGTGAGATATACGGATTTATCGGCCACAACGGTGCCGGTAAGACCACCACAATAAAGAGCGTTATCGGAATTCAGCAGTTTGATTCAGGCACTGTTACCATCGACGGAATTTCTATAAAGCGCGACCCTATGAAGTGTAAGAAGGAGATTGCTTACATTCCGGACAATCCGGACTTATACGATTTTATGAGCGGTATCAAGTATTTAAACTTCGTTGCCGATGTATACAGGATTCCTGCAGATGTGAGAAAAGAAAGAATTCACAGATATGCGGAGGCTTTTGAACTGACAAACGATCTTGGTCAGCCGATTTCAGCATATTCACACGGTATGAAGCAGAAGCTGGCAATCATTGCCGCTTGGATTCATGAGCCCAAGCTTGTCATCATGGACGAGCCTTTTGTGGGATTAGACCCAAAGGCTGCTCACATCTTAAAAGAAATGATGAGAGAGCTATGCGACAACGGTGGGGCAATTTTCTTTTCCACCCACGTACTTGAAGTGGCTGAGAAGCTCTGCGACAAGGTTGCCATTATCAATCACGGTAAGCTCGTTAAAGCCGGAACCATGGACGAAGTAAAGGGAGACGACAGCCTCGAAGAGGTATTCCTTGAATTGGAGGCCGTATAATGTTTGGTACACTTTTAAAGAAGGAATTTTTCGAGATATTCAGAGTTTACTTTTATAACGAGAAAAAGAACAAGATGCGCTCAAAGGCAGCAGTTGCGGCGTGGTTTATATTCTACATAGCCATAATGCTTCTTTTTGCAGGAATATTCGCCGGCGTAGCGTTTTCGATGTGTAAAGGCCTTTTAGATGCCGAACTGGGCTGGATGTATTACACGGTTATGGGCGGAATTGCCGTAGTTCTTGGAGTGTTCGCAAGCGTTTTTAATACTTATCCGAGGCTCTATCTTGCCAAAGACAACAACTTACTATTGTCCATGCCAATCTCAGTGAAGGATATTGTGTTTTCAAGACTGGCAGACGCGTATCTTTTAGGCGCGCTGTATTCAGGAACGGTATTTATTCCTTCCATACTTATATATCTATACTATGCGGGTGTAAGCGCGAAGGCGGTAATAGGCGGCATAGTAATGTTTCTTATCATATCAGCCATAGCTTTCGTGCTTTCGTGCCTGCTTGGGTACGCAGTAGCCAAGATCAGCGTGAAGATTAAGAAAAAGAGTTTTGTTACCGTATTAGCGTCACTGCTGTTCTTTGGACTTTATTATTTCTGTTACTTTAAAGCAAGTGATGTGCTTCAGGATGTTGTGTTAAACGCGGTACTTTATGGCGAGAAGATTAAAGGCGGAGCCTATCTGCTATATATGTTCGGAACCATTGGCGAGGGTCACATTGCTAACTCACTTATCTACGCAGGAGCGATGGCTATTATCTGCTATATCGTGGCTAAGGTGATGCTTAACTCCTTCCTTGGTATCGTTACTTCCACGGGCAAGGCTGATAGGGTTAAGTATGTGGAGAAGACGGCCAAAGAAAGAACTGTCTTCGCAACTGTATTATCCAAAGAATTCGGCAGATTCACATCAAGCCCCAACTACATGTTAAGCTGCGGACTGGGAACTTTACTGATTCCGATAGTAGGAGTATTGGCCCTTGTTAAGGGCAGCTCTTTCCTGCCGATGTTCAAAGAAATGCTTTCGGACCGACAGGGAGTATTCGTAGTATTGATTGTCGGAGCCTTGTGCTTGCTTGCCACCATGAATGATATAGCGACTCCTTCGGTATCGCTTGAAGGTAAGAGCATATGGATAATGCAGTCCATGCCGATTGACCCTGCTATTATTTTAAGGGCCAAGGGCATGATGCAGTTTATACTTACTGCGGTACCGATTCTTTTTACAACAATCTGTGTATCGATTGTGATTGATGCAACAATTGCAGATAAGATACTGATTGTTATTGTTCCTTTGATTTTTACTGCTTTTTCCGCAGTTTTCAATACATTTATTGCTGTTAAGATGCCGGTGCTTTCATGGACCAACGAGATAGCACCCATGAAGCAAAGCGGAGGCGTGGCTGTATCGCTTTTCGGCCCCGACGCAATCCTTATCGCACTAGGAGTTTTGTATTACCTTTTGGGATACCGCATCGGTTCGGCACCTTGTCTTATGTTTTTCGGATGCTTATGCAGTCTGGTTACTGTTATGATTGCAGGCTGGCTTAGGAATAAAGGTGCTAAGGCATACTCGAATTTATAAAGCATTCTTCCTCTTATTGAATAAATATACTTTGGGCCTCTCGATTAGGTATTCCCCCCATCGTCGAGAGGCTTCTCCCTGCCCTGAAGCAGGCGGCGTGATTTTTTTCTTGCAATCCTCTCCATTTTGTATTTTAATTAATTTGGTAAAAAATTTTGAGAGGTAATGCTATGCAGAAAACATTGATTCCCGCCGACTACACACCGGCGCTTAACCTCCACGATACGCAGATAGCGATTAAGACCGTGAAGGACGCTTTTCAGTCACTTCTTGCAGAGAGACTGAATCTACTTAGAGTTTCGGCTCCGCTTTTTGTGGATCCCAAGGAGGGACTCAATGATAATTTAAACGGTGTTGAGCGTCCCGTAACCTTCGGTATCAAGGAACAGAAAGAATACGAGGCAGAAATCGTTCACTCCCTTGCGAAGTGGAAGAGGTACGCACTTAAGAAATACGGCTTCAAGTTCGGCGAAGGCTTATACACCGACATGAACGCCATCAGACGTGACGAGGACACAGACAACACTCATTCAATCTTCGTAGACCAGTGGGACTGGGAGAAGATTATATACAAAGAGCAGAGGAATCTCGACACTCTTAAGGAAGTAGTAAGAGACGTTTACGCAGTTCTTCGTAAGACCGAGAAGTACCTTGCTATCCAGTACGACTACATTGAGGAGATTCTTCCTCATGACATTTTCTTTATCACCTCGCAGGAACTCTTAGACATGTTCCCCGAATATTCGGCCAAAGAACGCGAGTACTACATCACCAAGGCTAAAGGCGCCGTATGTATCATGCAGATAGGCGACAAGCTTGAAAACGGCGAGCCCCACGACGGGCGTGCTCCCGACTACGATGACTGGGCACTTAACGCAGATATCTTAGTTTACTACCCCGTACTTGATATCGCACTTGAGCTTTCATCAATGGGTATTCGTGTTGATGCGAAGTCCCTTAAGAGCCAGCTTGAGAAAGCAGGCTGCCCCGAGCGAGCTAAGCTTCCTTTCCAGAAGGCAATTCTTAAGAACGAACTTCCTTACACCATCGGCGGCGGTATCGGACAGTCACGTATATGTATGTTCTTCTTACGTAAGGCACACATCGGTGAGGTTCAGTGTTCACTCTGGCCCAAGGAAACCGTTAAGGAACTTGAAGAGCGTAACATTCCGTTACTGTAATCATTTAATATTTCTGAGCAATTTAAAAGGCTTCGGCACTGTGAAAGTGTCGAAGCCTTATTTTCTTGTCCTAAATATGTATCAAAGAATTATTCGCCGAATGCCTTCAATTCCTCGGTCATATCGTAGGTGTAATTGTCTCTGTTGGAGGTTACGATAGCGTTGTACATTTCTGCGCCGTCGGTGTAACCGATGGTGGAGTACCAACTGTCGGGGATGGATGAGTATCCTACGGTTCCCTTGTGGGTGGAAACGATGTACTCACCGGTAGGAAGCTTGGTAACTCCGTCGAATTCAACAGGGAAGTAAACCGTAACAGCTTTGAATCTGTTCTTGGAATTGGAAAGGGTGCCCTTGTATACGATGAAGTACTTGTTGTTCTTGGCAAAGTCGGTACCGATTGACTTAGCTACAAGTAAGTATTCGCCGAATCCGCCGAACTCGGTAAGGGTGGTGCCTTCGGTGTAGTTCTTGGCGATGTAGCTTTCGATGGTGTCCTTGGCTTCAACATAAAGAGCGTTTCTGAAGTCTACGGAAATGTCATCAATCTTAGTGATGTCTTCGTGAGTTGAGAATACTTCGAAGCCGTCGCCTGCTTCGTTGTTGTAATTGTCCTTATAGGAATCGGTAAGCTCTGCATAGCAAGTCAAAGGATTGGTGTATCCGTTGGTGCTTCCCCAACCGTCAAGGCTTGAATAACCTTCAAGACCGTGATTGTCATCAGCGGTAATTTCAGAGCCGTTGATAAGGATGTTGTAGAATCTTACAGGGAAGTAAACCGTTGTCTCGTGGAAGTTACCGTCAGAGTTTGAAACGGTACCTGTAAAGATTACGTGAAGGTAGTTAGCAGGATTAGCGTAGCTTCCGTCCTTAACTGAGTTAAATACATAACCTGCATAGGTTAAATTGGTAAGGGAAGAAGACTTGCTGTAATTCTTGGCAACGTATGAGGAGATTGCGTCCTCGGCTTCTTTCTGCACGTATTTCTTGAAATCGTCGGAAAGGCTTGCGTATGAAAGCGCATACTCGGGAAGACCGGAAACGGTGTATTCCATGGATGTAGATGCGGGAATCTTGCCGTTGCGCTCTGCATAGTAAGAAAGGTCGGACACGCTTACATTAAGGGTAACCTTGTCGCCGTTCTTTAAGTTACCGTTGTTGTCAAAATAAAAATCATAGGGGCTGAAGTCGGAGCCTGAGTATTCGCACTTAGCGTTACCATTGGGTGATACGCCGTCGAAAGTAACGGTTACTTCGGCAAAAGGATCGAACTTAACTACTTCGGTAAGACCTTCAACTTTATATTCGCCATCCTTGAACTTAAGGGTGCAGTTAAGGTATTCATTGTACTTTTCGTTAACTTTCCAGGTGTACTTGACTACGTCGCCGTTTGAAAGCTGATTTCTTTTATCAAGAGAAACGTTAACTACGTCTTCAAGAGCGTCCATGGGGGTAACGAGACTTGAGAAGATACCGAGTTCGTCGGTGGCTTTCTTGTTAAGGGAAAGCTTCTCGCCGTACTTTTCTTCGATAGCGTCCCAGTCTACGGTGACTACTGCGGTGCCGTATCCGTCATAACCGGATGCGTCAACGGTCATGTACTTGTTCAGATCGATGGTGCGACCCATTTTCTGCACAAAAATAAAGCCAACAACCAGGACTGCAACTACAGCGATTGCCGCTACGATACCCTTGATGGGTAAAGGCTTTGAAGCCTTGGGAGCACCGGCGGGCTGACTTGAAGCAGCGGGTGCGTTGTTAAGGGGAGCGCCGCATTTTTCGCAGAACTTAGCGTCGTCCGGGTTCTTGGTTCCACACTTTTCACAAAACATGTTTCTAAATTCCTCCGTTTAAAGGTTTTCTTTTATAAGCTTATAATAAGCTTCCTCACGCCCATGTGTGAGAAGGGCGTCTATGGCATTATACAACTTTTTGTCCCGATATAAAAGAGACACGATTTGCGGATTGTAATGGTTTACGGAATCGTTGTGCATTTCCTCCAAAACCTCGGGGAAAGACTTCTTGATGGCGTAGTTTCGACCATAATAATCCGTTGCGGCATCGAGTGTGTCGCAGATTGTAATTAAGTCGATTACAGGCTTGACGCGAAGACCTTTGGTCGAGAAGCGGGGAGGATAACCCGTTTCACCGTCGTAGTATTTGTGATGGCCGAGGATGATTGCGTGGTAATCGTCAAAGTCCTCGTCTACCGCATCGGCACCCATTCCGGGATGCTGCCTGATGATTTCAAGCTCCTCCGCGGTGAGTCTTCTATACTGCATGTTGATGATATTGGGCATTCTGGTCTTGCCGATATCGTGGTACAAAGCGGCGCGCTTAATAAACAGGCGAAGGTCGTCGGCTTTCTTGTAAAGCTCGTCGGTCGACTTAAGATTATATATAGGGAGCAAAAGCTCAGGCATGTTTTCAAGCACCGAATCCGTAATCATGCGCGCAAGATAAGCCACCATGTGAGAGTGGAAGAAAGTCTGAATCTGGCGGTGCAGGATAACGTTGAAAATGGTGCTTTCTTTTTCCTCGAAGGAATCAAGAAGGCACAAATGCCTAAAGCACCAGTCCGTAAGCGCGCGGTTCATAAAAGGCGTGTAGTTCTTGCGGGATACGCTTGCGTAGTATTTGTTGACACAATCGATGAGGTTGCGGGTTTCGCGCTTGCGAAGCTCGTCGTCCACGCGGCGGTCTTTAAGCCAGCCAAATATCAGGGCTTTGGGTAACTGAGTGTTAAAATTGAATTCTTCATCAGCCGCAAAAAGGACCTTGGGCTTGCGCGATATCTTGTCCTTGCTTCTGATCTTGTAATATGCAAGAAGGTATTCAACAGCGTCGGTATATCCGCAGCGCCCCTCGATATAAAGGGCTCTGTAATTGGCAAGAAGCGGAATTACGTCGATTTTGTATTCGCTTCCGGCTTTCTCACATTGTTCTTTGTAGACTTCGCGGGCGAGGGTGCAGAAGCGTTTCTTGGTTTCTTCCGAAGCATTGGGGATAAGGCTCTCGTTACCGAGGATATTCTCGCGGATATACTCCATAATTTCTTTAATCTCGTGCGCATCGCCGTCTAAACGGGTGACCTCGTCGGATTTGTAGAGCGCCTGAACCTTGTCGTAGTAATCGAAGGCATCGTCGATGTTTACAAGGTCGTAGGAAGGAAGCGAGGTGATAAGGTTCGAATACGCCACGAAAATCGCGCGACGTACGTAGAAATCGGTAAAAGAAGCATATTCGCGGGCATAAGAAATAACCTTAATGTAGGAGTCGTAAGCAAGCTTACCGTGTTGCTTACAACCCATACGAAAGGTCATGAATGCTTCGTAGCCGAGCCTGTTGTAGAGAAGTATCAGGCGGCTTAAATTGTTCTTTTGCCTGTAGTAGGTGATTAAAAGATTGATGACTTTGACGGCGATAAAGGCGTCGTCGTAAGGACCGGGGCCGAGATCGATGAGCTCGGCATAGAGAGCATCCGCCACATCATCCGTAAGCGTCGAAGGGTCTGCAAAAAAAGGCGCAAGAAGAACCGATACGCGAGTGTTGTCTGCGTAGGCTTTTCTTGTGGCTTCGGAGCGCTTTTTGTAGTTGTCAATCCACTTTTCCTCGTCTTTGTCGGCGTAGAGGAGCTCTTCGTACATGTTGATGATGTCCATGTTTTTCTTGAAAAGCTCGAATACCTCGTGGATTTCCTGTGCTGTAGCGGTTTTAGGTTGTGTATTCATTCACTCTCTCTTTAGTTCAAAAGAATGTTTTCTAACTCCTTAACTGTACCCGCAATAACCATGGCGCCCGCCTTGCTAAGCTCTTCCTCGGAGCCATATCCGTAAGATACGGCGATGTTGGGAAGGCCTGCGGCGTTGGCAGCTTCTATATCATATTTTCTGTCCCCGACCATAACAGTTTCCGAAAGGTCACCGTCAGGGTCAAGTTCAAACAGTCTTAAACATTCGGCAATGATTTCGGATTTATTCTCCCTTGTGCCGTCAAGTTCCGAGCCCATGATTACGTCAAAGTACTGAGAGATTCCGAAGTGGTCAAGAATCTTTTCCACGAAAACTCTGGGCTTGCTGGATGCAAGAGCGAGCTTGCGGCCGTTTTCTTTGAGCGCTTTAAGAAGCTCGGGGATGCCGTCATATAAGTCATTCTCAAAAAGGCCCACGGTGGAGAAACGTGCGCGATATGCGGCGATTACATCCTCCATGTCTTCGGGCTTAATGTGGTAGAAATCCCTGAAAGAATCCCTTAAAGGGGGGCCTATAAAAGGTGTCAAAGTGTTGATGTCGGCAACGTCGATGCCGAACTTTTTAAGGGCCTGCTGCACGCTTGTGCAGATGCCTACCTTGGGGTCCGAAATGGTTCCGTCAAGGTCAAATAATACATATTTGTACATATTTACTCCATTACCTCCAACGATTTTAAAGCATTATAGCACATGTCAATTAATAAATTCGAAATACGTAAAAATTTTGTTCAATTTAAACATTTACCCGGAAACTTAATTTAGTATAATAGTACTCACTGAGGGAAGCGGAATAGTAAACAGTTATCGATAGGGGTATCGATTTTTGGTAAGGAGGCTGTTTATGCAGGCTAAGATTTATTTAACACCCTCGATGGTACGGGATTTTGTGAGTGTGGCATCCAAGTGTGATTTCGATATTGATATTGCAAGTTACAATCGTTATTGTGTGGATGCGAAGTCTATTATAGGTGTTATGGGACTTGATATGAACGTTCCTCTCACCGTGACTTACAATGGTTATAATACTGATTTCGAAGGGTATCTTAAGCAGCATGCCGTAGCTTGTTAGCATGCGAACATATGGTTGACTCCCGACCCGGGCTTTTGTACAATAAGCTTGACGGTTACGGGAGTTTTTTTATGGTTAAAACACGCATAAGTGTCCGCAATCTCGTGGAATTTATTCTGCGGTGCGGTGATATAGACAACAGAACGGGTGCCGATTCCGCCGAGGCCATGCAGGAAGGTGCGAGGCTTCATCGCCAGATACAGAGGCGGGCGGGAGCGGATTATAAGCCCGAGGTGTCGCTTTCTTTTGACTATGTGGAAGATGATGTGGAGATTAGCGTGGAAGGTCGCGCCGACGGCGTGATTGAGAATGACACGGGCGTCACGGTGGATGAGATTAAGACCACCTACGGCGATGTCATGAAGTACACGGAAGCTAAGCCGCTGCATCTGGCCCAGGCCAAGTTCTATGCGCATATTCTGGCGCAGAGTGGAGATTTGCCGTCTATTAAGGTTCGCCTTACCTACGTCAACATCGATACTGAGGAAATCCGTTATTTTAACTACACATTTTTGCAGGAAGAGCTCTCCGAGTTCGTGACATCTGTGTGCCACGAGTATGTTAAGTGGGCTCGTTTCAGCGACGACTGGGTGCAGGCGCGCAACGCGTCCATTCAGGGGTTGCCCTTTCCTTTTCCGTATCGTGAGGGGCAGGAGGAGCTCGTTAAGCAGGTTTACTATACAATTTATCGCAAAAGAAAACTGTTTCTCGAGGCACCCACCGGTGTCGGCAAGACCATTGCGACTTTGTATCCGTCGGTTCAGGCCATGGGACAGGGGCTGTTTGAGAAGCTCTTTTATCTGACGGCCAAGACCATCACACGCACCGTTGCCGAGGACACCGTGAGCATCATGCGCAAGGATGGCCTTAGATTCAAGAACATTACCCTGACGGCCAAGGAAAAAATCTGCTTCACGACCGAGCACGAGTGCAACCCGGAAGCGTGTCCGTATGCCAAGGGGCACTTTGACAGAGTTAATGATTGCATCTTCGACCTGATATCTTCCGAGGATGCGATAACTGCCGACAAGATATGTGAATATGCAAGGCGCTACGAGGTGTGTCCTTTTGAGATGAGCCTCGATGTGAGCCTTTTTACCGATGTTATTATATGTGACTACAATTATGCTTTTGACCCGCGGGCGAGGCTGCAGAGGTACTTCGCGGATGAGACCAATGCGGGCAAGTACCAGTTTCTGGTGGACGAGGCCCATAACCTTGTGGACAGAGCGAGGGAAATGTACTCCGCAGAAATGGTCAAAGAAGCCATTATGGCACTTAAACGCGCGACGGAAGAAGAACTGCCGATTATTTCCAAGAAGCTTGAGAAGTGTAACAAGGAATTGCTGGCGCTTAAGCGTGAGTGCGACAATTATCTTATCAATCCGCCGATTGACGGGTTCGTGCAGGCTTTGATGCGTGCGTATTCGGAGATAGAGAAGTTTTTAAAGGACGACCGCCGTCCCAAGGACAAGCCGAAGGTCAGCAAGGAAGTGAAGGATGAGGTGCTGCTGTTTTATTTTGAGGCATCGCACTTCCTTAAAATGTATGAGCTGGTGGACGAGAATTACAGCGTGTACTGCACTTATACTGAGGATGACCACTTCTATCTGAAGCTTTTCTGCGTTAATCCCCGCCGGAACCTGTCGGAGTGCATGGCAATGGCGAGGTCGTCGGTGCTGTTCTCGGCGACGTTACTGCCGGTTCAGTATTATAAGAACCTGCTGGCGGGCGAGGCTGATGACTACGAAGTGTACGCTAAGTCGGTATTCGATCCGTCGCGTCGGGGGCTCTTTATTGCGAGAGATGTTACCAGCAAATACACGCGTCGTAATGACGATGAATATACGAAGATAGCTTACTATATACGTAATACGGTGGCAGCGAGGCGAGGCAATTATCTTGTGTTCTTCCCGTCGTATCAGTTCCTTGAGAAGGTGGCTGACGCTTATGATTATGAGTTCTGTGACGAAACGGACACGGAGCTCATTATTCAGCGCGGGTCTATGAAGGAAGAGGAGAAGAATGCTTTCTTGCGCCGCTTTGAGGGCGTTAAGGACGATGATAATGTATTCGACGGAATCGATGCGGAAATAGACTTCGACATAGAGGATGGCTCTGACGAGGAACGCTCGCTCATAGGATTTTGCGTTATGGGCGGTATCTTTTCGGAGGGTATTGACCTAACGCATGAGAGCCTGATAGGAGCCATCATAGTCGGTACAGGTCTTCCGCAAGTATGTCTCGAGCGTGACATCATGAAGCAAACCTTCGAGGCTGAAGGTGAGGACGGTTTCGATTACGCATACCGCTACCCCGGCATGAACAAGGTGCTTCAGGCAGCAGGGCGAGTTATCCGTACGGAGACGGATTTGGGCGTAGTCGTTCTTTTGGACGAACGCTTCTTACAGCGTAATTACACGAGGCTCTTCCCGACAGAGTGGAGCGATTACAGGGTGGTGAATATCGACAGCCTGTATGAGGAAGTGGAAGAGTTTTGGGATGAACATTTGGAATAACGGAATAGGTTTAGTATGCGAATACATGAATTAAAGAAATTGATTGATAAATATTATGCGGGAATCGACAAGAAACTGACTGTTTGTAATGATAAGCCTGGCGTCGACGGTGAGGGACGCCGTGTCGGATTATATGCAGACAACGACGGGTTCAGGGTGGATGAATACACGGAGCCCGGCTCTTCATGGTACAGTTTTCATACCTGTCATTTTTGCAGAGAGGGTGGTGCAGTTTATTATTTTCTGAATCGCTCAGTGTACAAAGAAGAGTTGCATAAGCATTCTTTTCCTGAGTACGAGGTTCTTTGTCGTACCAATGACCACGGGCTGAAGATTCCTTACGGAGTGGTTATGAGCTTAGAGGGAGTCTGGAATGTGTACATCGGTGATGAGACGTTGCTTTATATAAAGGATACAAGTGTCAAAACGCTTCGGGATGCTGTGGATTATTTTGACAGTGTTGTGGATGGCAATGAGGCTATAAAGCTTATTGTCAAAAGATTTGTAAGAGACAACGGACAGATATAGGAGGGGTGACGGGCATGCTGATAAAAAAATTTATGCCTATAGTGAAGCAGTTTTATAGCGGAGGTGCCCATTGCATATATGACCATGCGGTCAGTCCGGAGCCGGCCGGCCATGCTCAGACGGGACTATATAAAGTGTATGAAGATGATAACAGCCCAAGGTTTCTTGTGGATCAGAGCTGGGATATGGATCGCAATAATTATGCACATTATACGGACCATTACCGTCACGAAGGCTCGACGGTATACAGAATTCTCGGCGACAGTTCCTTTAAGAAGCGTTGCTCTTTGTATTATGAAGTGCTGTATGTCGACGATGACTGGATTCATTCAAGGTATTATGGAGTGATTGCTAAGCTCGACGGACAGTGGAGATTATATATTGGTGACAGTCACATGTTTGTTCTGGACAACGTTGATTTTGAAACGGCGGAAGAAGCCAAAGAATATTATGATACCTGTATTAAGAACGATCCGTTTATACAGGGAATCATTGAAGACTTTGATAAGGATATGAAATAAAAAAGGTCGGTGCCTGATGGCATCGACCTTTATCTTTATCTTACTGTCTTATTCTTCATGGCTTTCTTAACGTATTTCTTCTTGTACATCTCGTGGTCGGCGTCCTCGATGAGGGCATTGAGCGCATCGGGAGTATCAAGAGTGGTGATGCAGTAGCCGATAGAGGCTTCGATTGCGTATTTCTTGACACCGGATTCGTTGAAGCGGTGCATTGCGGCTTCAATTCGGTCTACGCAGGCTGAGGCTTCTTCGTCGCTGTAGCCGGCAGCAAGAAGCACGAACTCGTCACCGCCATAACGCATTACTATCTCACCGTGACGCTTGTTTTCTTTTAATATAGTAGAGACTTCCTTGATGAGGGCGTCGCCTTCGTCGTGGCCGTATACGTCGTTAACTTCCTTAAGACCGTCTACGTCCATGAATACGACACAGACGGGAGTCTTTTCTTTAACAGCCTCGATGATGATGGGCTCGGACATCTTAAAGAAGCCGGCACGGTTGTAGATACCGGTGAGGGTATCGTATATCCACATGCGGTCGAGGGCCGCAATCATCTGCTCCATAACGTTACGCTTGCGGGCGTTCTCGAGAGCGTTGCTTGCGAGGGTACACCAGTTGGGGAAGAAATCGTTACGGATTAATTCACCCGAGGTACCGAGCACGGCGTAACCGAAGTTACGGTTCATATAGTGGATGGGGAAGAAATAATATGTGCCGCCGGGCTTACCACCCTTGGCAAGAGGCGGAAGCAAATCTTTCTTCTCGAAGTATTCTCTGTCGTCTGCGCCTTCGGGAACCTTACCGTTAACGACGGAAACAACGGAGATAAGCTCATCGGAGTAATCTTCCTGATTGTCACGGTCTATCATGGTAAGAGCCTTGGCGTAATCGGAATAGTCTATAAGGTAGTCGGGACGCACGTTCATGCAGAGGTATAATTCGTCGGCATGAAGCTTGCAGCCGTATTCTTTGAGCGAATCGAGCAAAGCGTAGTACTCGCGCTTGCCGATAAGGTCGGCGGTCATACGCTTAACGGTCTGGGTAAGCTCGGACTGTGCATAACGGTCGATGGCAAGGATATTGGTGGTGTTGGCATCAATCTTGCTGTCGTCGTCGGGCTTACAGCCGCAGGACTCACCGCGGAAAAGAACGATGGGAAGAGTGATGGACTCGCCCTTCGTGTGGTCACTGTACTCGTGAAGCACGTTAATGGCGTTAACCGCTTTCTGGTACTGCTGACGCTTACAGGTAGTAAGCCTGGGTGAATATATTCTGGAAACGGAATCAAAGTCCACACCGGTGACACGAATGTCCTTGGGAACCTTGATGCCGCGTCTCTTAAGCTCTGTAATAAGACCGATGGCCATCTCGTCGTTACTGCATACAACAGCATCGGGAAGACCGTCGCCGAGATTGAGGAAATACTGAGCCGCATCGACACCCGACGCGTACTCGTAGTTACCGTTGTATCTCCAGGTCTCGTTAAAGAACAGACCATTCTCGTCAATAACTTTCTTAAATCCCTTATAACGCTCCTGCGTATCGCGGCTCTCAAGCATACCGCCGAGGAAAAAGAACTTCTTGCAGCCGTGTACCGTCATAAGGTGTCTCGTAACTTCCTCGACTATACCGGCCTCGTTGCTAAGTATATTCACAAACTCGGGCGAATAGCTGTCCACGCAAACACAAGGCACACCGGAATCAGCGATGCGCTTAACCATTGTCTCATTGAAACTGGGATCCTGGAATGTATTTCGAACGAAGACGATTCCGTCAAAAGAAGATAGATCGGGGAGCTCAAACACCGAGTACTCACCGCGCACATAACTGTCGTTACCGCTTACATTGACATGACAACAAAAGACTGAGCACACATCGCCCCAGTCACGTACGCGTCTCTCTATACCTTTCATGAATGCTTTCTGACTGTCAAAAACAAGACTGCATATAAGAACGGCAATTTTCATAGGTAGTAACCACCTTCACAAAAACTCCCAAATCAGATATGTACACTCCCCAAAGTGTAACCGTTTAACATTTTACCATTAATTTGCGAAGAATAAAACCATTTTTTCAACATTTTTCGTAAAAATGTATTAGGAAATTTTTGCTCCAAGAAAGTGATGCGTGTGTCAAAAGAAAAATATGCCCATTTATTAAAGTTTTGAAAACTGTAAAACGTTTTAATTGACTTTAAATTTTAAAAAATCTAAACTATATACTGTATTGTTAGGAAGGAAAGAAAGCTATGAAAAGATATTTAAAGTATATCAAACCATACAAGACGGCTTTCATCTTATGCCCGATTCTTATGATGGTCGAAGTGCTCGGTGAGATAGTGCTTCCGTCCCTTATGGCGCGCATCATTAATGACGGTGTTGTGCCGGGCGACGTATCCATGATTTTTAAAATCGGCGCAATGATGATTGTGTTCATTCTTTTTATGGCCGCAGGCGGTGTGGGCGGTGCGTATTTCGGTGCCAAGGCCTCCATCAATTTTGCGGCAGATTTGAGAAAAGATGCTTTTGACAATGTTCAGAAGTTTTCTTTTGCCGATATCGATAAGTTCAGCACGGGTTCACTCGTTACAAGACTTACCAACGACGTAACGCAGGTTCAGAACCTTGTAAACATGATGCTTAGAATGCTTCTCAGGGCGCCGGGTATGTTAATCGGTGCGGTTATCATGGCATTTGTGAAGAATGCGCAGCTTGCCATGGTCATTCTTTTTATCATTCCGTTTCTTATTGTTATTATCGTAATCGTTATCAAGACTGCGTTCCCCAGATTCCAGATTTTGCAGGAGAAGATTGATAAGCTTAACGCGACGGTTCGTGAAGCGGTTACCAACATCCGTGTCATTAAATCATTCGTGCGCGGCGACCATGAGCAGGAGAAGTTCGAGAACGCCAACAGCGATTTGAAGGAATCTTCGCTTCGCGCATTCCGCGTCATGATTACCACGATGCCCCTTATGGGACTTGCCATGAACGTGACGACTCTCGCGGTTGTGTGGTTCGGCGGTAAGCAGATTCTTGTGGGCGATATGCCTATCGGAGACTTGACTGCGTTCACCACATACGTTGTGCAGATTCTTATCGCGCTTATGATGTCTTCGTTCATCGTACTTCAGAGCTCTCGTGCGATTGCTTCCGCAAGACGTATCAACGAGATTATCGACTGCAAGCCCGATATCACCGACGATGATGCCAAGTGTCCCGAGGCTACGGTTGAGCGCGGCGAGATTGAGTTTAAGGACGTTTCTTTCAGATATTACAAGAACTCCGAGGACCCTGTTCTTGATAAGATAAGCTTTAAGATTAATGCGGGCGAGACCGTCGGCATTATCGGTTCCACAGGTTCCGGTAAGACGACACTTGTGTCGATGATTCCGAGACTCTACGATCCCGACGCAGGTTCTGTTCTTGTGGACGGCATTGATGTTAAGGATTACTCGCTTTACAATCTCCGCGAGTCCGTATCCATGGTACTGCAAAAGAACGTGCTGTTCTCAGGCTCCATCATGGAGAACTTAAAGTGGGGTGACGAAGAAGCAACCGAAGAAGAAATTAAGAAAGTGGCCGGCATGGCTCAGGCGGACGGCTTCGTATCAAGCTTCCCCGAGGGCTATGAGATGGATCTCGGTCAGGGCGGCGTTAACGTGTCCGGCGGTCAGAAGCAGAGACTTTGTATCGCAAGAGCGCTTCTTAAGAAGCCCAAGATTCTTATTTTGGATGACTCTACCAGCGCGGTTGATACTGCGACAGAGGCTTTAATCAGAAAGAACTTTAAGGAGTTCTGCCCGGAGACCACCAAGATTATTATTGCGCAACGTATTACTTCCGTAATTGAAGCGGACAAGATTATTGTTATAGACGATGGTAAGATTGTGGGCATAGGCAATCATGCAGAGCTTATGAAGAACTGCGAGGCTTATGAAGAAATCTACTTATCGCAGATGGATAAGGAGGTGGTTTCATAATGGACGCTAAGACATTTGAACGCCTCGACCTTAAGTATAAGAAGAAGAACGAAGAATACATGAAGGCTCATGCCAATGACATGATGCGTCACGGACCCGGCGGCGGACGAGGCCCCGCGGGTAAGGTAGGCAAGCCTAAGAACACCAAGGAGAGCATCGGAAGATTATTCTCCTATATTAAGAAAGATACGTGGAAGATTGTAATCGTTCTTTTGCTGGTAGTAATCAGTTCACTTACTAACCTTGCGGGAACTTACGTGTTGAGACCTGTCATGAACTCTCTTACCGATGGTACGGGAACCGTGGCGATTCTTGCTAAGGGTCTCGGCGTGATGGCGCTTTTGTATGCGACGGGAATTATTGCTCAGTACGCTTATCAGAGAATCATGATAGGTGTGTCGCAGGGCGCGCTTGAGAGAATCAGAAACGATTTATTCAAGAAGGTTGGAAGACTTCCTCTTAAGTATTACGATACCAATGACACCGGCGATATCATGAGTCGTTTTACCAACGACGTCGATACTGTCGGCAACATGCTTAACAACACTGTGGTATCCATTATTTCAGGTATTATTTCGCTGATTGGTACCATGTTCCTTATGTTTTACACCAACTGGATTCTGGCACTTGTAACTATTTTCATGACACCTGTCATGGTTAAGGCAGCAGGTTTTGTAGCCAAAAAATCCAGAAAGTATTATAAACAGCAGCAGGCGGCACTCGGCTCACTTAACGGTTATGTCGAGGAGACCATTTCCGGCCAGAAGGTTGTTAAGGTGTTTAACCACGAGAGAGCTGCGGGGGATGAGTTTGATTATCTTAACGCAGACCTTCGTAACAAGCAGTTGAAGGCTCAGTTCTTCGGCGGAATCATGGGACCTGTAATGGGTAACCTCGGACAGATGTCTTACACTATCGTATCTGTTGTGGGCGGTTTGCTCTGCGTACTGAGAGGCTTTGATATCGGCGGACTTACAATCTTCGCAGGATATTCAAGACAGTTCTCTCGTCCTATCAATGAGCTTTCCATGCAGGTGACCGAAATCTTCTCGGCTCTTGCAGGTGCGGAGCGTGTATTCGATGCTATGGATACTCCTCCCGAGCTTCCCGACAGTGATGATGCACTTGCTCCCGAGAGTCTTCGCGGTGAGATTATTCTTAACAATGTAACCTTCGGCTATGTGCCCGAGAAGACTATTCTTAAGAATGTTTCTTTCTACGCTAAGCCCGGTCAGAAGATTGCGCTTGTGGGTTCCACCGGTGCGGGTAAGACGACAATTACGAACCTTATTACAAGATTCTACGACATTGACGATGGCTCCATTACCATCGACGGTATTGATATCCGCGACCTTAAGCGCGACTACTTAAGACAGAACATCGCAATGGTGCTTCAGGATACACATTTATTCAGCGGCACCGTGCGTGAGAATATCCGTTACGGCAGACTCGATGCCACCGACGAAGAAGTTGTAGAGGCAGCCAAGCTCGCCAGCGCGCATTCTTTTATCATGCGTCTTGAAAACGGATATGATACAATACTTGAAGGAGACGGTGCTAACTTAAGTCAGGGCCAGAGACAGCTTCTTAACATTGCGAGAGCGGCTATCTCCAAGGCTCCCATCCTTATCCTCGACGAAGCGACTTCCTCGGTTGATACCCGTACGGAGCGCCACATCGAGCACGGTATGGACAGACTTATGAAGACCCGTACCACAATCGTAATCGCTCACAGACTTTCTACCGTCCGCAATGCCAATGCCATCATAGTGCTTGAGAACGGCGAGATTATCGAGCGAGGCGACCACGACGATTTGCTTCAGCAGAAGGGCCGCTATTACGAACTCTATACAGGTAAGAAAGAACTGGATTAGTCCTACGGGGGTGAGGTTATGGCCAAATCCAAGAATTTATTAAAAGGCGACAAGATTTTTATCGTTCCGTCCAATGATGACAATCTCTGGGAAGAGCCCTGGATTATTCATATCAAGGACGGCGAGAAGGAAGTAATCGGATGGGTTTCTTTTGCCGGAGAGAAGAAGGCGGGAACCGTGCCGATTTCCATAGAGATTCCGAACATTCACTACCGCAATCAGGGCTACGGCACTCAGGCGTTGAGGCTCATGACGGAGTGGGCGTTCTACCATAGGAATGTGTTCGAGATTCAGACGACGGCCGAGCACGAGAACAGCGCTTATATCATGGCGCTTCAGAAGGCGGGCTTCGTATTCAGAGACGGAACACGTTTTATCGAGAATTACTCGATAGTGAAGCAGAAGACCGCTTGGACCGGCGTTTATCTTATAATCGGTATTGTTGCCGGACTGGTGCTGGGATTTGTGTTCAACAACGGTTGGGCAGGCCTCGGTGTAGGCGTGTTCGTGGCGGTTATTCTCGGCGGCTCCATGGACTATAAGGAGAGAAAATACCGCGAGTCCGTTACGGGTAAGAAGAAATGATGTGTTGACAACCGTTTATGGCGGTGTTATTATCTACGCAATAAAGGTGATGAGAAAGAGGAGTACGTATCCTAAGTTCCCAGAGAGAGCACGGTCGGTGAAAGTGCTTGAACGGATGATGCGGAAGGTAGCTTTTGAACCGATTCGGCGAAACTTCAGTAACCGTTTCCGTGAGCTCACGTTACAGGGCAGGCTCTGTTAGGAGTTGAAGAGGTGTATGTCGCGAGGCATGCATGAACAAAGGTGGTACCGCGTATTATACGCCCTTTGTCGATTAACAGTCGACAGAGGGCTTTTTTGTTACAAAAATCTAGAGAAGATTAGAGAAGAAGATTAAGGAGGATTAAGATGGCAGAAGAACTTAAGTCAAGAAGCGAAGTCGATAAGAAATATACATGGAACGTCAAAGACATGTATAAGACCGAAGCCGATTGGAAGAAAGATGTTGAGAAGATTAACGAGCTGACCGAGAAAGTGGCTCAGTACGAAGGAAAGTGCTGTGCAAGCGCTAAGAACCTTCTTACAGTGCTTGATACAGGCGCAGAGCTTATGGAGACGGTTGAGAAGGCATATCGCTACACCGCAAGATTATTTGATGAGGACCAGGGTAATTCCAAGCACCTGTCCATGAATCAGAAGATGATGTCACTTTGGGTGGAAGTGTCCGGCAAGATTGCTTTTATTGATCCCGAGATACTTGCCTGCGATGATGCCAAGATTGAGAAATTTGTCAAAGAAGAAAAGAAGCTTGCTTTTTACGACAAATACATTAAAGAAGTGAGACGACTCAAGGATCACACATTAAGTGCCGAGCTTGAGAAAGTCGTGGCAATGACCGGCGAGATGGCTGCAACACCCGGTGAAATCTATGAAGCATTCACCAACGTTGACATTGAGTTCCCTTACATCAAGGACGCAAACGGTGAGAAGGTGCGCATTACCGACGGTCGGTTCGTACATCTGCTTGAATCCGCAGACAGAAGAGTGAGAAGGGATACATTCAAGAACTATTACAAGACTTACAAGCAGTATTTGAACACTTTGGCCGCTACATATTCCGCTGAGGTTAAGACCAGAATGTTCAATTCCAAGCTCAGAAATTACCCTTCGAACCTTGTTGCAGCGGTAGACAAAAACAACGTATCTCCCGAAGTATACAAGAACCTTGTGGACAGCGTTAACAAGAATCTTCCCAAGCTTCACAGATACGTGGCTTTACGTAAGAAATGCCTGAAGGTCAAAGAACTTCATATGTACGATATTTATACACCCATGATTCCCGACGCCGCAGTGGAAGTTCCTTATGAGGAAGCTCAGAAGACCGTCCTCAAGGCACTCAAGGTTCTAGGCACCGACTACACCGACGTGGTCAAAGAAGCCTTTAAGAACCGCTGGTGTGACGTGTATGAGAACAAGGGTAAGAGAGGCGGCGCATATTCAGACTGCGCATACGGTACACATCCGTACATGCTTCTTAACTACAACAACTCTCTTGATGCGATGTTTACATTGATTCACGAGATGGGCCACTCAATGCATTCTTGGTACTCCAACAATGCACAGCCCTTTATCTACAGCGAATACAAGATTTTCGTGGCAGAGGTAGCATCTACTTGTAACGAAATCCTTCTTTTGGAGTATCTCCTTAAGAACACGACGGACAAGAAGCGCAGAGCATACCTGCTTAACCACTACCTCGATTCCTTCAAGGGTACGGTGTTCCGCCAGACTCAGTTTGCAGAGTTTGAAATGCTTACCAACGAGATGCAGGAGAAGGGCGAGAGCTTAAACGCCGAGAATCTTTGCAAATTGTACAAAGAAATCAACGAGAAGTACTACGGCAAAGACATGATTTCCGACGAGGAAATTTCATGGGAGTGGGCAAGAATCCCGCACTTTTATTACAACTTTTATGTATATCAGTACGCAACAAGCTTCTGTGCGGCAGTGGCAATCGCCAAGCGCATCCTCAAGGAAGGCGAGCCCGCAGTCAAGGCTTACAAGAAGTTCTTATCAAGCGGATGTACCGACGCGCCTGTTGAACTTTTAAAGATTGCCGGAGTCGACCTTACCACAGCAGCACCCATAGATGCGGCTCTTGAGACCTTCGGTGAGATTATTGACGAACTTGAAGCACTAATTTAGGAGGATATATGAAAAAAGAACTTGAAAAGACTTACAATCCCAAGGAGATGGAAGACAGGATTTATCAGAACTGGCTTGATAAGAAGTACTTCCATGCAGAAGTAGACAGAACCAAGAAACCTTTCACTATCGTGATTCCCCCTCCGAACATCACCGGACAGCTCCACATGGGTCATGCACTTGACAACACCATGCAGGACATCCTTATCAGATTCAAGAGAATGCAGGGCTACAACGCATTATGGCAGCCCGGCACAGACCACGCTTCAATCGCTACTGAGGTTAAGATTATCGAGACCCTTAAGAAGCAGGGCATTTCCAAAGAAGATCTCGGACGCGAAGGCTTCCTTAAGCGCGCCTGGGAGTGGAAGAAAGAATACGGCGGAAGAATCATCTCCCAGCTTAAGAAGATGGGTTCATCCTGTGACTGGGACAGAGAGCGTTTCACCATGGATGAAGGCTGTAACAAGGCCGTTACCGAAGTATTCTGCAAGATGCACGAGAAAGGCTGGATTTACAAGGGTTCACGTATCATCAACTGGTGTCCTGTATGTAACACCTCCATTTCCGATGCGGAAGTTGAATACGAGGAGCAGGCAGGCCACTTCTGGCACATTAAGTACCCTCTCGTAGATGAGAACGGCAAGCCTTCCACAACAGAATTCTTAGAGTTTGCAACCACACGTCCCGAGACCATGCTCGGCGATACCGCTGTAGCTATCAATCCCGACGACGAGAGATATACATACTTAAAGGGCCGTCAGGTTTGGCTTCCCATCGTTAACAAGCCTATTCCTGTAGTAGAGGATTCCTACGTAGATATGGAATTCGGTACAGGTGTTGTTAAGATTACACCCGCTCACGACCCTAACGACTTCGAAGTAGGTAAGCGTCACAACCTTCCCGAAATCAACATCCTTAACGACGACGCCACCATCAATAAGAACGGCGGCAAGTACGAAGGCATGGACAGATACGAAGCAAGAAAAGCTATCGTTAAGGAACTTGACGATTTGGGTCTTCTTGTACGCATCGAAGATTACACCCACAACGTAGGTACTCACGATCGTTGCGGCACCACTATCGAGCCCATGATCAAGCAGCAGTGGTTCGTTAAGATGGACGAGCTTATCAAGCCCGCAGTTGAAGCTGTTAAGACCGGCGACATCAAGCTTGTTCCCGAAAGAATGGACAAGACCTACTTTAACTGGACCGACAATATTCGCGACTGGTGTATCTCCAGACAGCTTTGGTGGGGACACAGAATTCCCGCTTACTACTGTCCCGAGTGCGGTGAGGTTACCGTAGCAAGAACCGCTCCCGACAAGTGCCCCAAGTGCGGATGCACACACTTAGAGCAGGATCCCGATACACTTGATACATGGTTCTCTTCAGCTTTGTGGCCTTTCTCAACCTTAGGCTGGCCCGAGCACACCGAAGACCTTGATTACTTCTATCCCACAGACGTTTTGGTAACCGGTTACGACATCATCTTCTTCTGGGTTATCAGAATGATCTTCTCAGGATATGAGAACATGGGCAAGAAGCCCTTCAGCACCGTTTTGTTCCACGGTCTTGTAAGAGACTCACAGGGACGTAAGATGAGTAAGTCTCTCGGCAACGGTATCGATCCTTTGGAGATTATCGATAATTACGGCGCAGACGCACTTCGTCTTACCCTTATCACCGGTAACGCACCCGGTAACGACATGCGTTTCTACAACGAGCGTGTGGAGGCAAGCAGAAACTTTGCCAATAAGATTTGGAATGCTTCACGTTTCATCATGATGAACATGGGCGACGAGAACCCCACAAAGCCCGCGGCAGCAGAGCTCGAGCCTGTAGACAAGTGGATTCTTTCCCGTTGCAACACCCTTATCAAGGATGTTACCGACAACATGGAGAAGTACGACCTTGGCGTAGCGGTTCAGAAGGTTTACGACTTCATCTGGGATGAGTTCTGTGACTGGTACATCGAAATGGTTAAGCCCCGTCTCTACTCAGACACCGACAAGGCTTCCAAGAACGCAGCACTCTGGACCCTCAAGCATGTATGTATCGATGCGCTTAAGCTCTTACATCCTTACATGCCCTTCGTAACAGAAGAAATCTTCACCTCCATCCAGGACGAAGAAGAATCCATCATGATTTCTTCATGGCCTGTATACAGCGATGAGTTTTCTTTTGCCAAAGAGGAAAAAGAAATCGAGACCATCAAGGAAGCAGTTCGCTCCATCAGAAACGTACGTACCGGCATGAACGTTGCTCCGTCCAGAAAGGCTAAGGTCTTCGTAGTAAGTGGAGAATCGGCAATTCGCGACATCTTCAAGGACGGCGAGATTTACTTTAAGCCCCTTGCATACGCTTCCGAAGTAGAGATTCAGGCCGACAAGGCGGGCATCCCCGAGGACGCAGTATCAGCAGTGATTGCAGGCGCTACCCTCTACATGCCTTTTGCAGAGCTCGTAGACATCTCCGCCGAGATTGAGCGTCTTACCAAAGAAGAGGCAAGACTTCAGGGCGAGATTAAGCGTTCAAACGGCATGCTTAACAACGAGAAGTTCATCTCCAAGGCTCCCGCAGCCAAGGTTCAGGAGGAAAAGGACAAGCTCGTTAAATATGAGCAGATGCTTAAGGAAGTAACAGAAAGACTGGCTTCACTCAAGAAATAATCCTGTAAAATCATCGGGCGTCACCCTCAAAATGAGGATGGCGCCCTTTCTTTGTCCAATCTTTAGGACTTCTTAAGAAACCCTAAGAAAGCCTTTATTGACTCTCGCCCGCGGCCACACTATGATAAGTGTATCAGAACCGTACTAGGTGTATTAGTACAGTTAAGAGGGTAGGTCCCGGAAAGGAGTAAAGTTGATTGAATTAAAATTCAGGGATTCCCGTCCGATTTACGAGCAGATCAAGGACAGCATCAGACGGCTTGTGATAAGCGGTGCGATGGAAGAGAATGAAAAGCTTCCCTCCGTGAGAAATCTTGCGGTGACGCTTTCCATCAATCCAAACACCATCCAAAGAGCCTACAATGAGCTTGAGAATGAAGGATACATATATTCGATACCGGGCAAAGGAAATTTTGTCAGCCCGAGCGTAAGTCGTGATGAGGGTAGAGTTATGGAACTTAAAAAGAAACTTGTTGAGATATTGGCGGAGCTTAAGTATCTTGGTATAACATACGAAGAGCTTGAAGAGATTTTGAGGGAGACGATGACGGCATGATAGAGATTAAAGATTTGGTGAAAACCTTCGATGGCTTTAAAGCGTTAGACGGCACCAATATAGTAGTTCCGAAGGGTTCGGTATACGGCCTTGTGGGACCTAACGGCGCGGGCAAGTCTACGGTTATAAGACACATCTTAGGCATATACAAAGAAGACAGCGGATCTGTCACAATCGACGGCACTCCCGTATGGGACAATCAGTCGGTCAAAGAACGATGCGCATCCATCCCCGATGACTGGTATTATTTTCCCAATGCCACCATCAAAGAGATGATGCATTACTACAAGGGAATCTACAAGAACTTCTCCGAAGAACGTTACGAGAAGCTCAAGGAAGCCTTCCCGATAGATGAAAAGAAAATGATAAGACACTTATCCAAAGGTATGCAAAAGCAAGTGGCCTTCTGGCTTGCACTTTCCACAATGCCTGAGTGCCTCATCCTCGACGAGCCTGTAGACGGCCTCGACCCGGTTATGAGACGACAGGTATGGAGCCTTATGATGAGCGATGTTTCCGAGCGCGGCACCACAGTACTCGTATCGAGCCACAACTTAAGAGAACTTGAAGATGTCTGCGACCACGTAGGCATCATGGACAAGGGTAAAGTGCTTATCGAGCGTGACTTGAATGAACTTCAGGACAACATGGTTAAGCTTCAAGTGGTATTCGGAGCGGACGTTACGGAAGTTCCCAAGGACATTCCCGTACTTCATGTATCCAAGCTCGGAAGAGTGTTCACACTCATCATGCGTATGAACGCAGAGCGCGCAATGGAGGTATTAAAGCCTTATTCTCCGATGCTTGTGGATGCTATACCGCTTACTCTTGAAGAGATATTTATTTACGAATTGGGAGGTGAGAACTATGAAGTCAAAGACATCGTTATTTAATAAGACTATCTTTGTAAGCAACATTAAGCGTGTCTGGCCCTTCTGGGGATTGCTTTCTTTTGCGGCAATTATACCTTCTGTTTTCATCGCTATGGAGAAGATAAGAGGATACGGAATATTCTCAATCGACCCGATGGATATTAAGCACATGTATTACGTGTTCGCAGCTTACGGTGCTCCGTTTATAGCTTTCGGAAGCGCTATGATAGCGGCCATGATTGTGTGGAACTACCTCTATTTTCCTAAGAGTGTAGGATTCTTCCATTCGATACCTATCAGCAAGACGGGACTGTTTGTAACGCAGTTTGCATCGGGTCTTGCCATTATGCTTATACCTTATTTAATAGGCGGCGCAATATTTATCCTTACCCTTTTATTGATAGGTGGCGGATTCAGTATGGCAACCTTCGTGTGCATAGGAGCGGTAATTGCAGATTCGTTTTTCTTCTTTTCTTTTGCAACTCTTATAGCACACCTTACCGGCCATATATTGGCGCTTCCCGCGTTGTATCTGGCGTTTAACTTTATATGCATTGCACTTGAGAACATTATAAACTTCGTGATAAGCAATTTCGTGTACGGTTTAGTGTATGACATGAGCGCCAAGACGGGCTTCTTAACACCTGTTTACAAGCTTCTTTCCGATGTTGACGTATATACCAGATACACGGAATGGAACCCGAATTCATATGGCGGTATCGAACTTGTAGAAGTCAGATTGGATCACTATGAGTGGATACTCATTTATGCAGCAGTCGGCGTAGTGTTTACGATAGGCTCGCTTATGCTTTACAACAAAAGAAAGAGCGAGGCAGCCGGCGACGTTATCAGTACCAAATGCTTAAAGCCTGTAATCCTTACGGTATATGTAATCAGCGTTACCTGCCTTCTCGGAATGCTTCTTTACTATATCTTTGCGGAGGGCATTATATACAGTAAAATCAACGTATGCATGGCTGTATTATGTTTCGGCGTGGCATTAACCATCGGGTACTACACGGGAATTATGCTTCTTGAGAAGACTGTCAAGGTATTTAAAAAGAAATATTTAACCGGTCTTGCCGTCGGAGCAGTTCTGACTGTGGCAATGATACTTTGTGTCAAATTCGATGCATTCAGGGTGGAAAGAAGAGTTCCAAAGTTAGAGCAAGTCAAGTCGGTGGACGTACTCAGCATAAATGACGTAACGCTTGTCGCAGGCAGGGATGATGACCTCATTCGCAAGACCATCGACATGCATAAGTACATAATTGAAAATAAGGATGTGGTCATCGGCAGGCAGAAGAATTATACGGACGACAACGTATACTATGGATCCCTGAATCTCATATATGAGCTTAAAGACGGCTCAAAATTATCACGCTACTATCCGATTGTTCTTAATAAGAATATGGATAGGGAGTTTCTTGATAAGTACAGGGATTTTGCCTGTGACCAAGACCTTATCGAGCTCATTCTTCACGGAAATGACGGATATGAAATCAGTGACTTGAATTATGATATATATTGGCTGCAGGAAGATGCCCACAGTTACAGCGATCACTTCACTCCGGAAGAGTCACCCGATAAGATTAAGAAGATGTGTGATGCAATCAGAGCGGATCTCAGAGCCGGATTGTGGACTCCGGGATTTTCCGAAGAAGAATCCGTTGCACATATAAACATTGAGTACAAGAAACTTGACCAAAAAACATCGGAGCGAGCTTATTACTCTTACGATTATGTATACGTGGAAGTTAAGCCCTCCATGGTTAATACCCTTAAGGCAATCTCTGAGCTCAAGGGAGTTCCCTACGAGCAGACGGAAAAAGAAATCAAGGAATACCTTGACAGCTTTAATGAGGGTAATTATTTAAGCAGGGGTTATGATGAAGACTCCGGATTCATGGTTGAAGTGTATGATATAACGGAATAATATTATGTAAAACAGAGTTTAAAGAGAAAATGTGTGAAAAATGCGCATTTTCTCTTTATTCTTGTTTACATAATTTGAATAGTGTGATAGAGTAAAATTGTAGTTATGTAAATTTATGAGGACAAAGTGAAAGATAAGAATCGTGTAATAATTTACATACTGGTTGTTTTGTTTGCGGTATGCCTCGTTGTGGGCTGTGTGTTCTTGTTCTGGGATCATCCCGATATACTTCCGCCTGAGACGGAATCGGTGTCGGAAACGCTTTTTGAGGAGCGTGAGCTGGTGGTGCAGGAGCCGGTTAAGGCAGTTGAGGATGACGCATCGGTTTCTTTGTCAGGCAGCGATGCGCCGGAGCTTAATCTTCCTGATTTTGACCCTTCGAAGGTGGTTGAGGAGAAGGCACCGGTTGAGAACCCTTACAAGGATTGGTTTCTTAAGAACGACGATATGGTGGCGTGGATTAAGATTCCTGATACCTGCGTAGACTACCCGGTAATGTGGACACCTGAGGATGAGGAGTACTACTTAAGGAAAGACTTCAACAAGAAGTACGACAAGGCCGGGGTTCCGTTCTTGGATACGGAAAGCTCCATGTATCCGATGACCACTAACCTCATAATCTACGGACACAACTTTGAAGGCATAATGTTCTACGATGTCCTTAAGTACGAGGATGAGTCGTATTTCAAGGATCACCCGTATCTCTACCTTTACGGTAAGGACTGCGAACACAAATATGCGGTTATGGCAGCGTTTCGCTCGAGAGTGTATTATACGACTGATACCTGCTTTAAGTATTACAAGTTCTTCCAAGCAGAGACCGAGGAAGAATTCAAGGATTTCTACGATAACGTCAAGGAGCTTTCGTACTACGACACAGGCGTTACGGCTTCTTTTGGCGACAGATTCGTAACATTGTCCACGTGCTCGGATCACCTCCCCGGAGGAGTGGGAAGATTCGTGCTGGTGGCAGTGGAGATTGAAAGCGGAGATAAGTATTTGTCGATTGACGAAAGTACTTCAGAATAAACAAGTTGCAACTTATAGGAGGAGAACTATGAAACTGTTAAAGAAATTAACGACCATGATGCTCGGTGCCGCTCTTCTTTGCACATTGGTATTGGTACCGAATATCAAATCACACGCAGACGGACCCGTTACATGGTACATTACTTACAACGCCGGCGACTGGTATTGCTCCAACAATACCGTAGATTACTGGACAAGCGCCAGCTGGGCGGCAGAAGCCATGAAGGACGGAGACCATCTCGTATTCAACGGCAACAATCAGACAGGCAATTCTTGGCTTGAGTATAAGGTTGATAAGAGAGTGGGCGATTTGGTAGCCACCAACGGTGCGTACGTTAACTGTACCGCTAATGGTGCCAATAAAGTATATGTAGCAGGTCAGGGAAGCATTCTCGTTGCTAACGTAGGTCACGCAGAGAACGTTGAAGTTTGGCCCAATCAGACAATTCAGATTCTCGGTAACGTTACCAACTTCCTTGCACATTATGCATATGACGGAACTTATCCTCACTACGCAGTATCCGGATGGGTTAAGGCAGCCAATGTTAACTACACAGGCGCAGTTGACAGTTCATACTATACAATTTACGGAATCGCAGCAGGCCTCTTTACAGCGGATGATGTAGGTATGGTACCTCTTAAAGAAGGACAGTTCTCATTAGTGCCCGTAGAAATGCCCGTAAGCGGAACAACCGGAACTCCCGCAGCTTCACAGCCTGCACAGAAGCAGCTTGATAAAGTTCCTCAGACAGGTGCTTTTGCTTCTACCGAGACTATCGTATTCCTTATGCTGGCAGCAGTATTCGGAGGAGCTGCAATAGCAACAGCTTCTGTTGTTAAAAAGCGCGCTTAATAGTGAAACTTGATAAACTTTAATAAAAAGAGGGCAGATTTTTTGTAAAGTCTGCCCCTTTTGTTTTACTTGCAATTTTACCAATTTTACTGTATGATATAAAAGTTTCGTAAAGTTTCGTAATGCGTGCATTTTTGCACACGGAGTGTAATACATTGAGTAATTTAAGAGAAAAGATTAAGAGATTGGAGAAGAACTACTACTATACCGGCCGTGATTTGGGCGCGGTATGGACCAAAGACAAGACTACGTTTAAAGTGTGGGCACCTCTTGCCGACAGTGTTTTTTTGCGCCTTTATAAGACAGGCGACGTTGAGGACAAGGATGCCCTCGAGACTCTTCTTATGAAAGAGGAAGAGGCAGGCGTTTATGCGCTTACTATCGATGATGATTTGCACGGAATCTACTATACCTATCTTGTGGAGAGAGATGGGGAGACAGTAGAGGCTTGCGACCCTTATGCCCGCGCAGTGGGTGTTAACGGCGAGCGTGCAATGGTAATAGACCTTGAATCCACCAATCCCGAAGGCTGGGAAGAGGACATGAACCCTCACGTGGTGGACGAGATAACCGATGCCGTAATATACGAAGGTCATATCAGAGACCTTACCTGTGCACCGGAGTCCGGAATATTTGCCAAGGGCAAGTATCTCGGTCTTGCTGAGGAGGATACCGTAACTTTCCACGGTGCCACTTCCGGCATTAACCATATGAAAGAACTGGGTATTACCCATTTACATATTCTGCCCATGTATGATTTCGCTTCACTTGATGAGAAGAGTGATACTGCGGGCTACAACTGGGGTTACGATCCCAAGAACTATAACGCGCCCGAAGGCACTTATGCTACGGACGCTTATGATGCGGCTGCAAGAATTGCAGAGCTTAAGCAGTTAATTAAGACACTTCACGACAATAAGATAAGCGTTGTGATGGATGTGGTATACAATCACGTGGCGGATGCCGCTGAGTTTTCTTTTAACAAGATTGTGCCCGGATATTTCGTAAGAACCGATAAGAAAGGCGGACTTTCCAAGGGTTCGGGCTGTGGCAATGACACAGCGTCCGAACGCCCCATGGTAAGCAAGTTCATCGTTGATTCCGTGCTGTATTGGGCTACCGAGTACCATATCGACGGCTTCAGATTCGACCTTGCGGGTCTTATCGATGCCAATACCATCAACGAAGCGATTAACCGCGTAAAGAACGTGCGCCCCGACGTAATCTTCTATGGTGAGGGTTGGGATATGCCTACTCACACCGACAGAAATGTTGCCTTAGCGGTGCAAAAGAACTCGGACAGCATGCCGGAGTTCGCTTTCTTTAACGATACCGTTCGCGACCTGTTAAGAGGCAGCGTTTTTGATAAAAAGAAAGGTTTCGTGTCCGGTAACTTCAAGGGCGCCGGCAAGCTTGCCAAGTGCTTTACAGGCCTTTATAAGTGGTGCGACAGCCCTACCAGAACGGTGAATTACGTATCCTGCCACGACAACAACACACTCCACGACAGATTAAGAATCGCCTGTCCCGAAGCGACCGGCGACGAGATTGCGAGCATGAACAAGCTTGCTGCGGCATTTGTGTTCTTAAGCCAGGGAGTGCCCTTTATTCAGGCGGGCGAGGAACTTATGCGCTCCAAGAGAAACCCCGACGGTTCTTTTAACGAGAACAGCTACAACGCCGGAGATGAAGTCAACGCAATCAATTATGATGTTGTACGTAACGAGATAATATACAACGTTTATGAGTATTACAAAGGCCTTATAGCTTTCAGAAAGGCTCATAGGATGCTCAGACTTACCGACCGATACGATGTTAAGCGGACAATCTCGAGGCTGCGTGCCGGAATGGGCAAGGGCCTTTTGGGATTTAAGCTTAAAGATAAAGAAGAGGAGATGCTTGTTTACTTTAACGGCGGAGCCGAGCAAAGACTCATAGTACTTCCTTCAGGAGAATGGGATATATATATAGATGCGGATACCGCGAGTCTTGAACCTTTGAGAACCACCAAAGCGTTTGCAAGCATTCAGCCATTATCTGCGTTAGTGCTTAAAAGACACAGAAAAGCCGAAGACCGTTAGGCCTTCGGCTTCTTTATTGTTATGTGATTGTCGGAATGTACCGGACTTTATTAAATCTTGAATACGCTGATGGCATCCTTGAGTTCCGAAGAGATTTCTCTTAAGTGAGAAGCATTCTGTGAAATTTCCTGAACACTTGTGGAAACTTCTGTGGTGGATGCTGATGTTTCTTCGGTACTTGCGGCATTTTCTTCTGCGATGGCGGAGAGGTTCGATACAATGTCCGTAACTGTCTGACGGGACTTGTTTAACTCCTTCATGTTCTCGGAGATTTCCGATATGCCGTCTCTCGATACGTTGATATCGGTAAGAACCTTCTTGAATACTTCGCCGCTTTCGGATACCATGTCGCTCTGGCTGTTCATGATTTCTTTTACCTCGTCCATGGTAGAAACTGCCTTTTCGGAGTCTTCCATAAGAGTGGTAATGATTTCTTCAATCTGCTTAGCGGATTCATTGGACTGCTCGGCAAGCTTACTGATCTGGCCTGCAACAACCGCGAATCCCTTACCCATTTCGCCTGCTCTTGCAGCTTCTATGCTGGCATTGAGCGAAAGAAGGTTGGTTTCCTCAGCGATTGAAGTGATGAGGTTAACAGCTTCGCTGATCTTCTTGGCAGATTCATTGGTGGTGATGGTCTGCTGGTAAATATTTTCGATGGATTCTTTGGCCTTTTCGTTAACGCTCTCAAGCTTACTGAGAGTTGAGGATGCGGACTGACCGCTTTCTTCCATTTCGTTGGAAACCTTGGTAAGTTTCTCGAGGCTTTCGTTGGTCTGCTCTACGAGCTCGCCCATAACGATAACTTTTTCTGTTGCCTGAGTGGTATCGCTTGCCTGGCTGGTAGCTCCGTCTGCAATTTCAAGAATTGCATGCTCAACCTGGTCTATGGTTCCTGCACATTCATTGGAAGCGGCACCGAGGGTTTCGGCGCAATCATTAACGTCGTTACTCTTTTCAATGATGCCGTTAAGTACGACACCAAGCTTTTCGGTAAGGTTCTTAACGCTTCGTGCGATATCACCGGTTTCGTCTTTCTTTTTAAGAAGTGCGGAATCGATATCTACGGTTAAGTCACCGTCAGCAACCTTGGTAAGAACTTCGACACCTGCTCCGAAACGTTTGCTGAGTCTGATTGCAACCCACGTAACAACCGCTACGGAGATTACTATCATGACGATTGCCATGATGATAATACCGTTGATGATTGCCATGATCTCTTTGTTAAGCTGAGACATAGGCTTGCCGGCAAACATCATACCGACAGGAACATCTTTACCGTTCTCTGAATTATAAATAGGAATGTAGTAAGCAAAACAAGGGGTTCCGGCTACGTCAACGTTCTTGGCAAAATACTCCTGACCGTTCTTAACAACGGTATTAACAACTGCATCGCCTGCGGTTGTTCCTATGGCACGTGTTCCGTCCGCCTTTGTAACAGATGTTGCATATCTGGTATTGCCAAAGAAAATGGTTGCCATGATGCCGGTGTTTTCTTTGATTTCGTCAAGGACTTTGTAGTCTTCGGAAATGTTCCAGTCTTCACCGTTGTAGAGGCATCCGTCTTCGCCGATGAAATAATTGTTTTCTTCGGTTGAGCTGTAGTCGTCTCTCAATGCATAAACGGTTGCTCTTAAGGCAACTTCATTCTCTTGCATAAGAGCGGAACTGCTCTTAAGCGACACGTAAGTCGCAAGAGAAATGCAAATGACCAGTACCGGCACAATTGCCGATGTAAGTAAAATTCCTCTCAACTTCATAATCTAAACTCTCCTTTTTTGTGTGAAATTTGGGATTTTTTTAATTTTTGTATATTATATATTCTTTTTATTAACAAATAGTTTAATGCGCGACAATTACCCAAAATGCGTTTAAATTGAACACAATTTATCTTTTTTCTTGAACAGTATTTGCTTCTTTGATAATATAAAAATGGTATGGTAAGGGAGTAAAGTTGCGACCAAGGCAACCTTACAATATTACCCGTCACGGGAGGTAACGACATTGGCTGAGGACCTTTTGAAATCCCTTGCAAATCTCGACGAGATGCTTAAGGGAATGGAAAAAGAAAAAATGCTGGACCCGCACGAAGACACAAAGGCGCAGTTAGAGGAAGAGTGTCCTTATTGTATTAAGAACGGCTCTTATGTTCACGTGGCCGAAGACGGCATGAAAGCGTGGCTCTTTCTTTATCCGCCGGCGGAAGGCAAGGATAAGTACGACCGTGACCTTATTATGCAGTTTTTGGTTGAGAATAAGGTTATAAAGGGTTATCACACCTCCAATATCGCAGCCATTGCCAAGAAAGGTGTGTACGGGCGCGAGATTCTGGTGGCTCAGGGTATTGAACCCATCGAGGGCCAGAACGGTTACTATGAATTTTTCTTTGACACTTCAGATAAGAGAAAGCCCGCCATAAGAGAAGACGGCACGGTTGACTATTCGTCCATGTCGAGTCTTACCAACGTTCAGGAAGGTTCTCTTATTGCGATTTATCACCACGCCATCGGCTGTAAGAACGGATTTGACGTAATGGGCAAGGAAATTCAGACCAAGGCGTCAAGAGACCTGCCTGCTTTAAGAGGCCGAGGCATTTCCAATGACAAGAACCCCGACGAGTACTATGCTACCGTTTCGGGTAAGATAGATTACGTGGACGGTCACATTGACATTAAGAACGTTCACGAAGTTCAGGGAGACGTAGACCTTACTACCGGTAAGGTTGAGTTTTTTGGCGATATTCATATTAAAGGTAATGTGGGAACCGGCGTTGTGGTACGTGCCAGCCGAAACGTTACAATAGACGGTGTTGTGGAAGCTGCCGAGGTATATGCGGGCGGCGATATCGTGCTTGCGCGCGGAATTCAGGGCAACCAGAAGGGTCACATCGTGGCGAGGGGCAACGTTTCCGCAGAGTTTATTGAGCACGCTAACGTTGAAGCGGGCGGCGACATCCGTTCCAATTCTTTTATCAATGCCAACGTTTATGCAGGCAACAAGGTAATTGCGGAAGGCAAGAACGGCCTTATACTGGGAGGCTCCGTGCGCGGACTTCGCGGTGTCAGCGCCGTTAATATAGGTAATGAAGTCGAGACCAAGACCTTTGTGGCCAGCGGCTATTCCGAGGAAGACTACAACAGATACGTGGAATCCTTCCAGAAAGAAACCGATTCTCAGAAGGCTCTCTCCGAGCTTGTTGAGAAGATGACGGAGATTGTGCGTCAGAAGCGTCTCGGTAAGGATATCAACAGCGATTCCACCGACAAGCTCCTTATGGCGCTTAATGAGAAGAAGGACGAATTATTCGAAGCACTCGATAAAGCAAAAAAAGAAAAAGAACTTTTGGCGGAAATTATTGAAAAAGGCAAAGGAAGTGTTATACTTGCAAATGAAAAAATTTTCCGCGGCGTAACAATCTGTGTGGAAGGCACCAAGATGCCCGTACCCAACAACACCAGCTTCATGCGATACAAGAACGAAGCCGGCCGCATTGTTACGAGTGTTATCGTGGTCAATTAATACGGTGATTGGAGTTATTTAGTTACATGACATATTCACAAGCAGAGGAATACTTGCTTAACATTCCGAAGTTCACGGCCAAGAACGAGCCCGAGAAGACCAGGGCATTCCTGCATGAACTCGGAGATTTTTCAGATACAATACCTACGGTGCATGTTGCAGGCACAAACGGAAAAGGTTCCGTTTGTGCTTATTTGCGTGCAGGTCTTGAGGCTAACGGCCTTAAGGTAGGTATGTTTACGTCCCCTCATCTCGTTTCCATGAGAGAACGCTTCATGATTAATGAAGAAATGATTTCCGAAAGGGAATTTGTAAACACCTTTAATTATGTACAGACAATGGTGGAAGAGATGCGTAAGAAGGAGGGCTTCTGCGCATATCATCCCACTTTCTTTGAGTTCTTGTTCTTCATGGCGGTAGTGTGGTTTAAGAACAAGCGTCCCGATGTAATTATCTTAGAGACGGGCCTTGGCGGAAGACTCGATGCCACCAATTCAATTTCTTCGCCCAAGGTATGCGTTATTACCGAAATCGGCCTCGATCATTGCGAGTACCTTGGCAATACCAAGGAAGACATCGCTTACGAGAAGGCAGGAATTATCAAGCCCGGAGTACCTGTGGTGCATTTCAGCAAGAATGCTTCTTTTGACGACGTAATCATGCGTCGTGCGGAGGAGATGGGCTCGAAAGCTTTCTTTATATCAAGGGAAAATATTAAGAATTTAGTAACATCCGATGCGGGGATTGATTTTTCAATGCAATCTTTGTATGATGGATTTGTCGAAATTTGTCTTCATACACAGGCTTTGTACCAGGCAGAGAATGCTTCGGTTTCTTATGAGACTTTAAGAGTTTTGTCTGAAGCGCTTCCGGGTGGTCTTGATAGATTAAAGTGCCTTGAGGGTTTCCGTTCTATGATATGGCCCGGCAGAATGGAGAAGATTTCAGAATGCTTTGTCATCGACGGCGGTCACAATGAGGACGGTATTAACGCGTTCCTTGAGAGTGTATCCGTTGACAAGGCCACCAGGCGCAATCTTTTATACAGCGCAGTTTCCGACAAGAACGTCGAGGCTGTGGCGGGACTTATTAAGGACAGCGGACTGTTTTCGAAGATTGTTCTTTGTACATTAAACAGCTACAGAGCTGCCGATATTGAGAGATTAAAGGCTTCTTTTGCAGGCGCATGCGAGGTAATTACCGCAGGCGGAACCGCGGAAGGGCTTAAGTTACTTTTAAGCGATAAGGACTGCGACATGCATTATGCGGTCGGATCTCTTTATCTTGTGGGCGAGATAAAGGCCCTTTATCAAGAAGGAACGTGACATGATCAATTTTGAAGAAGAATTAAAAAAGTTTAATCCAAGCCTCGAAGTCGAGGAAGTGGGTGACGCCATATACAATCAGGACATTACGGATGTTGCGGATCTGTTCATTCGTATTATTAAGGAAGATAAGGACAATTAATCCATGAGATGTTACAACTGCGGATGCGAATTGTCCGAGCACAGTTTCTGCACCAACTGCGGCGTCGACGTTGCCCTTTACAAGAAGATAATCAGGACTTCCAATTACTTCTACAACCGGGGACTTGAACAGGCCAGAGTCAGAGACTTATCCGGCGCAATCGTATCCTTAAGACAGAGTCTTAAATTTAATAAGAACAATATCAAAGCCCGTAACCTTTTGGGTCTTGTATATTTCGAGATGGGCGAGGTCACCGCTGCTTTATGCGAATGGGTCATCAGCAAGAACCTCAAGGCCAAGAAAAACATGGCGGCCGATTACCTCGACATGGTGCAGTCTAACACTGCCAAGCTCGACGATCTTAACGACGCCATCAAGAAATACAATAAGGCTTTGGAGTACTGTCAGAGCGAGGACGGCATCGACATGGCCGTTATCCAGCTTAAAGGCGTACTCAAGACCAATCCCAATTTCGTGAGAGCTCATCAGCTTCTGGCACTTTGCTACTTAAAGGCCAAGAGACCCGAACTTGCCAAGCGCGAGCTTGATAAGTGCAAGGTAATAGATGTCAATAACCTTACCACTCTTCGTTACGAGGCGGAGGTCGAGAGACTTCTCAATCCCGAAGAAGAGCAGGGCGGCAAGAAACGTAAGAAAAAGGGCGATGAAGAACCCGCCAGCACCTCTTATGTAGAGGGCAATGAACTTATCATTCGCCCCTTAGGCATTAAGGAAAAGAAAGGCTCCAACACCGTTCTTAACATACTCTTTGGTATCGCAATCGGTGCTGCAGCCATGATGCTTACCGTATTCCCGGGACGCCTCAATCACGAGCGCATGAAAGCTCAGGACGAGGTTAAAGCAATAGCCAATCAGTTGGATGCTAAGAACATATATGCATCGGAGCTTGAGCAGAAGCTCAGCGATGCCAATGAAAAGAATGCAACCCTTAACGAGACACTCGGCGCTTACGCAGGTACCGAGGGCACTCTCCAGTCCATGGAGAATCTCCTTAAGGCAGCGGCCATCTATCTTGAGAATCCCGAGAGCTTCTTAGAAGTAGCCGATTATATTAAGGAAGTAGACGAGCAGAACTGGACCGACGATACCAGTGAGAACTACAAGAGACTGTATGCGGCACTTAAGACCGTTATCGGCCCGCAGGTATGCCAGTCTTACTACGATGACGGCTTCAAGGCTTACAAGGACGGCCAGTACGAGGACGCCATCGCATACTTTACCGGCGCCGTGTACTTCGACGCGACTCACAAGGATGCGCTTTATTACCTCGGCATGGCTTATCAGTCAGCAGGCAAGAACGAAGACGCAAAGCTTACTTTTAACAAGGTTGTAGAGCTTTTCCCCGGCACCTGGCACGCCCAGAGCGCGGAGAAAGCTTTGAAGAAATTAGAGCAGTAACAGGCTTTAAGAACTACATAGGATTATGGGGTCACACCACCTTAGGTTGGTGTGGCCTTTTATATTGTTCAAAATTCGGTACGCATATTTCGAAAATCGGACAAGGAGGGGAATAAAAATTTTCGTAGAGTTTCGTAATAATGCATAAAAAGAAAAAGATAATTATATGAAATATGCCCGTATTGACATTTTGCACAAAAAAACCTAAAATTTTTCTTGTAAGGACGACCTATTGCGCAATATTCGCGCCGGTCGAAAATTACTCAGATGGAGGGATTTAAATGAAAAAGAAAATTTTAGCAGTCCTTCTTTGCTTAGCAATGGTTATGTCAGTTTTGGCAGGCTGTGGCAAGAAGGAAGCAGGTACAAGCACAAGCTCCAACAAGAGCGGCGGCGAAGTTACCGAATCACGTGAGTTTGACATTACCGTATGGGTTGCCAATGAAATTAAGGAACTCACAGAGAAACAGATTAAAGACTTTAACGAGACCAATACAGACGGTATTAAGCTTAACGCTACCGTAGTTCCCGTTTCCGAAGCAGATGCTGCTACTCAGATGCTTACAGACGTTGAAGCAGGTGCAGATATATTCTGTTTCGTACAGGACCAGTTCGCACGTCTCGTACAGGGCGGAGCTCTCGGACGTCTCGGTGAACAGGCAGCTGAATTTGTTAAGACCAACAACTCAGCAGGTACTGTTGCAGCAGTTACTTCCGGTGATGCAATTTATGCATATCCTATGACTTCCGATAACGGTTACTTCTGCTTCTACGACAAGAGAGTCGTATCCGACGAGCAGATTAAGACCGTTGAAGGCATTATCGAAGCTTGTAAGGCATCCGGCAAGACTTTCTGCTATGACCTTGAGAACGGTTTCTATGATGCAGGTTTCTACTTTGGTGTAGGTTGTGACTCTACATGGGTTACAGATGATGACGGTGAGTTCATTTCCGTTAACGATACTTTTAATTCCGATAAGGGTCTTATCGCAGCTAAGGGAATATACAAGATTATCTCTTCAGGCGTTTGGAACGGTTCTTCCGAAGCTGAACAGTTTGAAGCAAGTATTCCTGCAGCAGTTGTTGTTACAGGTCCTTGGAAGACAGAAGTTGCTCAGAGCATCTTAGGCGAGAATCTTGGTTCCGCTAAGCTTCCTACCTACAACATCGATGGTAAGGATTATCAGATCGGTTCTTTCTTTGGCGGTAAGATGATGGGCGTTAAGCCTCAGGCAGATCCCGCTAAGGGCGCATGCCTTGCTAAGCTCGCTCAGTACTTAACAGGCGAGAAGTGCCAGGTAGAAAGATTTGAAACCGCTAAGTTCGGTCCTTCCAACAAGGTTGCGGCTGAATCCGATGCAGTTAAGGCAGATCCCGGTCTTACAGCTCTTGCAGCACAGTCCGACTACGCTAAGGCTCAGTGTTCCGTACACGGTAAGTGGTGGGACATCGCAAAGGCTATCGCTACTTCCATTAAGGATTGCGGCGGTACCGATGCTGAATTACAGGCTATTAACCAGGCATACTTTGATGCAATCAATGCAGTATTTAACGTAACTCAGGAAGAAGCTGAAGCATTCTCCGTAATCGGCGGCATGAACGGCGACGGATGGGCAACAGATATTCCTATGACCGCTATTGCAGAAGCAGGCGATCCTGTTTACTATTCAGAACTCATTAAGTTCGCAGCAGGCGATGAATTCAAGATTCGTCAGGGCGGCGGCTGGGATGTTAACTTCGGCAAAGACGGAGTTCCCGGCGGAGACAACATTGTGGCTGAAGAAGACGGCTACTACTTTGTTAAGTTTGCTCCCGCTGCTGACTTATCCACAGCAACCATCGAACTTGTAAAGACCAGCTACTATGGTTGGGCAGTAATCGGAACCGCTAACGGAACCAACTGGGATACCGATTTCGAAATGGAAATTCAGGAAGACGGAACCACATATAAGCTTGAAGGCGTAGAATTTGCTGACGGCGGTGAGTTCAAGGTTCGTCAGGGCCACGGTTGGGACAACAACTACGGCGCAGACGGTGTAGCAGGCGGCGACAACGTTAAGGTTGATGCAGGCACCTACACAATTACTTTCGATTCAACAACCGGTATGATTACCGTAGAATGATCATTATGAAATAATACCAAGTCTTATTGCGGGTTGGGGAATATTTCCCCAACCCAAAAGACTTTAATCCCGCTTAAGAGAGGGCACGATATGGGAAAGAGTGAGAAGAAAAAGAAAAACAGCAATGGGCTTTCTTTTGTAAAAGCTTTTATAAAGGGGGACATATTTACCAAGCTTTCCGCTCCGATTTTCGGACTGGGCTGCTTTGTAAGAGGCCAGATAGCAAGAGGCGTTATGCTTCTCGGATTTGAAGCATTGTTCATCTGGTACATGATTAATTACGGAATTTATTGGGTCTCCATGCTTCCCTCTCTGGGACTTGAGGGACCGGCCAAAGAATACGATTCTTTTTACGATCAGTATGTAACAGTCTATCACGACAATTCATTCAAGATTCTTTTGTACGGCGTACTTACGCTTTTCCTGATTTTGGCGGCTGTATATACTCTTATGACAAGCGTTAAGATGTCATACACCGCAGAGATGAAAAAGAAAAACGGACAGAAGGTTGATAAGTTTAAGGATGACCTTAAGTCACTCGTGGACGAGAAGTTCTACAAGACTTTGTTAAGCCTTCCTTGTCTTGGAATCTTTCTTTTTTCCTTCTTACCGATAGTATTCATGATTCTTGTCGCATTCACCAATTACGACGGAGCTCATGACGGTTATATTACAGGCTTATTCCACTGGGTAGGCTTTGATAATTTCAAGACGCTGTTTTCTTCAAACGGCGGCACGGGTTCTTATTTCAAGATATTCATGAGCATCTTGGGATGGACCATTGTGTGGGCTATTCTTGCAACGTTTACGAACTACATTTTAGGTATCCTTGTTGCAATGATGATTAACAAGAAGGGTATTCGCTTTAAGAAGTTATGGCGTACCATCCTCGTTATGACAATAGCCATTCCTCAGTTTATTTCACTTATGTATGTTTCAAAGATGTTTGACAAGACCGGACTTATCAACGGATTCTTACTAAATGCAGGGTGGATCAGCGCACCCATTGATTTCTGGGGCACTCCTCTTTATGCAAGAATCCTTGTCGTAGTTATTAACATCTGGATAGGTATCCCTTACATGATGCTTATCGCAACCGGTATTCTTATGAATATTCCTGCGGATTTGTACGAGTCGGCTCGTATCGACGGTGCGAATCCCTTCCAGCAGTTTAGATACATTACAATGCCCTATATGCTTTTTGTAACGGCTCCTTACCTTCTTACAAGCTTTACGGGCAATATGAACAACTTCGGTGTTATTTACTTCCTTACCGGCGGCGGCCCGGGCAATTCCAAGGCTACAGCGGTCGGCGGAGGAGTAGGTCATACAGACCTTCTTATTACATGGCTCTTTAAGTTAACTCAGGGTACAGAAGCTTCTTACTACATGGCTTCCGTTATCGGTATCGTAATCTTCGTTATAGTTTCGACCATCACTCTGATAGTTTACAACGGACTTGGCTCCAATAAGAATGAGGGGGACTTTGCATGATGAAAGAAGAAAAACGCGGACTTGGCATGAGCGCCAAAAGAACAATCAGCAATACAATTATCTACATCATCCTCATCATAATGAGCATAATATGGCTGGCTCCATTCTTTTGCATAGTGTTCCAGTCATTCAGAACAGAATCTACATGGCAGGTAGGATATGTTATTCCTCAGAAGTGGGGACTTGATAACTATAAGGCGTTACTCGACAGCAGTTTCGTAGACTGGTATAAGAACACTTTTATTATTGCGCTTGTGGTATGTGTGCTCCAGACGATTATCGTATTGTGCATGAGTTATACACTTTCGAGATTCCGCTTTAAGATGCGTAACTTCCTTATGAGATTTATGCTGGTATTGGGACTTTTCCCCGGCATCCTCGGTATCATTATTCTGTATCGCGTACTTGCGGATATGGGTCTTACCAAGAGCAATGCGGTGTTTGGCTTAATACTTGTGTACTGTGCTTCTTCGGGTATGGGATATTACATTTCAAAGGGCTTCTTTGATACGATTCCCATGTCACTTGACGAGGCTGCAAGAATTGACGGTGCGACGAGACTTCAGGTATTTATCCAGATGATTCTTCCTTTGGCCAAGCCCATCGTAATTTATACAATATTGACCGCTTTCCTCGGACCTTGGGGAGACTACGTATTTGCCAAGTTTGTGGCATTTAACGAACCGAGCGGTATGAACACTGCGGTAGGTCTTTTCACATGGCTGGCGCCCGATGCTATCGGCCGTAAGTACACTATGTTCTGTGCCGGCGGCGTTGTGGTTGCAATACCCGTTACGATTCTGTTCTTATTCCTTCAGAAGTACTATGTTGAAGGTGTTACGGGCGGTGCCGTTAAAGGTTAATTTATCAGGCTTTTCAGGGGGCAGGTCGGTTACCTGCCCTCTTTTACGGAGGTTATAAGTGATTAGAACAAGGATGCCCGCAGCGGCAATGGCTTTAGTTATGGTTATGATGACAGGATGCGGCAAGACTCCGGCGGTTACAGAGCCCGTAGAGGATGCCAAAGAATACGTGGTGACAGACGTCAATTTCGACTCTTCGGTAGAAGTGGCAAGAGAAGATAACCACAGAGTTTTCTATGAGATATTCGTAGGTTCTTTTTCTGACTCAGACGGTGACGGACTCGGGGACTTACGTGGAATTATCAACAGATTTGACTATCTTAACGACGGCGACGTGAAGTCCGGAAAGAGTCTCGGCATCGAAGGAATCTGGCTTTCTCCCATTATGGAATCGCCGAGCTACCACAAGTATGATGTGGCGGATTATTTGTCCATCGATGATGAATTCGGTACGATGGACGATTTAAGAGAACTTGTGAAAGTGGCACATGACAGGGATGTAAAGATTATTATCGACTTTGTTATGAACCACTCAAGCAAGGAGAATGACTGGTTTAAGAAGTTCTGTACCGCCCGCAGACAGGAGGATACTTCTTCGGAGTTCTATGATTTCTACACCTGTGAGAAAGAACCCGTGCCCGGCAGAAGATTTGAGAAGATAGCCGCTTCCGACTGGTACTATGAGTGCAACTTCTCGGGAGATATGCCGGAGCTTAACTACGACAATCCGCACGTTAAGGAGACACTTCTTAAGATAGCAAGATTCTACCTTGAAGAGGTGGGCGTGGACGGCTTCAGATTCGATGCCGCCAAGTACATTTACTACGGCGACGAGACCAAGAACGCAGAGTTCTGGCTTGATTTCATGAGCGAACTTAAGAAGATTAAGCCCGACATTTACACCGTTGCCGAAGTGTGGGACTCAGACACCGTTACCGACAAGTACGAGCCTGCGCTTAACTGCTTCAACTTCACGATGTCCCAGACCGAAGGCTACATTGCCGAGGCTGCCAAGAAAGGCGACGTCAATAAATACGTTAAGTATGTAGACCACTACGTTAAGAATATTGAAAAGAAGAACTCGGATGCTATGATTGTGCCTTTCATAGCCAATCACGACACCGACAGAGCGGCAGGCTTCCTGCAGAATACCGGCGGATTTGCCAAGGTTGCGGCCAATCTATATATTCTCGGTCCCGGTTCTCCCTTTATCTATTATGGCGAAGAAATCGGTATGAAGGGTTCAAGAGGCGGCGCCAACACCGATGCCAACCGCAGACTTGCGATGCTCTGGGGCGACGATGATACCGTTAAGGATCCCAAGGGCTCCGACTACGATGTGAAGCTTCAGACCAACGGAACTTTAAACGACCAGCTTTTAAGCGAGACCAGTCTTTACAACTATTACAAGCGCCTTATCATGATAAGACGTGCGAACCCCGAGATGTACCTGGGGACTTACGAACCGCTTTCTTTTGCCGATACTAAGGCAGGCGGATTCATCGGAGAATATCAGGGCACGAAGGTGTGCGTGCTTCACAATACGTCGGGAAGCAGCGTGACGCTTGATTTGTCTAAGGTGACAGAGGATACGTTTACGACCGTTGCGGCATCGATCGGCGTCGACGGACTTGATGCGACACTTGAGGGCAGCAAGGTTATGATTCCCGCCCAGACCAGCGTGGTGCTTAGGAAATAGGTGTTGACTTATTATTTTAGTAAGGTTATAATCCAAAGAAGCAATGAAGATGCGTAAGTAGTATATGTTCAGAGTCGTCAGAGAGTGACGTCACCGGCTGAGAGCGTCATGGCAGAAGGCATATATGAATTTCAACATCGGAGCTTTTCACGAAAGCTTTCCGGATTATCGGCGAGTATAAGTGGATGCAGCGCAGCATTACGGCGCAAAGAGTGCGAGACGATATAACGTCGGCTCGAACATGGGTGGTACCGCGATAATTTCGTCCCATGGCAATTAGCAGTTGCCATGGGATTTTTTTATACCTCGTGGCAGGATAAGTACTTAAAGAGGAGGATTAAAATGGCTGATTTGAATGAATTAACCGAGAAACTTGCGGCGATTAAGCAAGAAGTTTCCGAAGGCCTCAAGGCGCTTTCAAACTCCAAGGAAGCGTTTGAATATCGCAAGGGCTTAATGGATTCAAAGACCGGTAAGATCGGCACTCTCATGAGAGAGATGGGCAAGATTCCCAATGAACTTAAGGCCGAGTACGGTAAGAAAGTTAATGAGATTAAGACTTGGGCGCAGGGCGAGTTCGACGCTCTTGAGACCAAGCTTAAAGAGAAAGAAATGATGGCGCGCTACGAAAGCGAGAAGATTGACGTTACACTTCCCGCCAAGATGCGTCCGAAGGGAAACCTTCACCCCAACACTCAGGTTAAGAACCAGATTGTCGATATCTTCGGTTCTATGGGATTTGACGTTTATGAAGGAACCGAGATTGAGACGGATTACTACAACTTCACCGCGCTCAACATTCCCGACAATCATCCCGCAAGAGATATGCAGGATACTTTCTATTTGTCGCCCGAGTTTCTTTTGCGTACTCAGACCTCTGCAGGTCAGATTCACGTAATGGAAGAGGGCAAGCTTCCCATTAAGGTTATCTCACCCGGTAAGGTATTCCGTTCGGATGATGATGCCACTCACTCACCTATGTTCAGCCAGATGGAAGGACTTGTAGTTGATAAGGGCATCACACTTTGCGACCTTCAGGGTATGCTTAACGTATTCGTTGAGAAGATTTTCGGTGAAGGCACCACCACAAGACTTCGTCCTTCATACTTCCCTTTCACAGAGCCTTCGGTTGAAGTAGACGTAAGCTGCTTCCAGTGTAAGGGTAAGGGATGTAAGCTTTGCAAGGGTACCGGCTGGATAGAGGTACTCTGGGCAGGCGTAGT
>JAEEGJ010003526.1_pt1 | contig 59362 bp, 55 predicted proteins | sample 8958761 | NCBI WGS metagenome assembly JAEEGJ01 (sample SAMN16246546, study PRJNA631951) | gut metagenome | biome: gut microbiome; feature: rumen; material: RS-attached | host: Bos | place: Iran: Karaj | collected 2018-10 | reverse complement strand
CATTGATTTGAAGTCCTCCTTAGGTTCAAAATAACTTCTATCACAATTTATAATTATAACAAAGGTTGAATTAATCGTCCAGCCATAGGGTTAAAGACAAAGCGTCTTCGTTTTGGGCATAACCAATGCTTCCACCCCCGCTGTCCACATAATCAAAAACCCTTGATTCTGTGATCAAATAGTTCATCAGCCAGTCATAGGTAAGTCTGTCTGTACATTTTACAATGGTGCTTCCGTCACGCACTATGGGGTGCGCGCCTAATATACTGCCAAGTTTGTCCTTATCGGGGCCACTTAGCAGGCATCCCTCTCTGACATAATAATTGCAGGCCGAAGCCGTACAGTTTGGAAGCTCAATGGGATTATCAATCACATGAGTCTTTTGAATCTCCGATGTGGAAACGCCAAAATAATCGTAATTGACTATATCCAGATTCCTTAACCACTCGTCATCCTCACCCTCAATGCTCTGATAGGATGCATCTCCCCAGGTGGTGTCCAGATGATAATAATCTCCATCCATCTTCACCAAATTCCAGGAATGGCCCTCAGTTGTGTTAACAACACCGGTAACCAGAGTGCATTCCACACCCAGCCTGTTTAAAAGAAGCTGTGTTGCCTTGGAATATCCCTGACATACACTTCTGTTATTGAGGAAAACCGAGCATATATTCTGATTATCAGGAGCACTCATATCGTATTCGGTGGAGTGAACCAGATATTCATAGACATATTTAACCTTGGTGTAATCGTCTGCATCCTTACTTATGCCGGAAAGGATATCAGAAACAACCTTTTCCGTTTCCTCCTCGAGCATTTCCGCTTCTTCCGCCGTGCATATATAAGTAGGAGTAAAAGTAAGTCTCGTAACCTGATCTCCTCTCGTATACTGGGAATAAGAATACCCTTCTGCATAAAAAATCTCGGGATGATCAATCATTACGCATTGAAAAGCAAGGTGTAACTTATCGATGTCAAGTACAGACATGTCCACTGTCTCTTCGTGCTTTATCATGGCAGCGAAGACCTCGATGTAAGCTTTCTTCATCTCGGCATCAAGTGTTCTGTAGGCAAAGCACTCAGACAAATACTCATCGTACTTGTCAGCCTCGGCACCGGTAACCTCAACCTTTTCATAAGGTTCACCGTCATCGACCTTTTCTTCTCCGGTTACTTCCATATCTTCCCAGGCTATTCCGCCGGTTCCGCTGTCTTCGGGTACTATACCCAAAGTCTCCGGCTGTCCCGCAAAATAAGGAAGCTTAAATATATTTACTCCCCCGGACCAAATAAAAAGATCAATTGCAGCAAACAGTAATACAATTGCTAGAAGGTTTTTTAGAAACTTTTTCACTAGTTCTTTCCAAATTCGGATAAGACAAGACCCGGATTACGCTCCAAAGTCATACCTACGCTCCAGGAATTGACAAACAAAAGCAGAGGATTGTCTTTAAGGTCCTTTATTCTCTTCATATCCGAAGTTCCGTTTATGGATTTAAGGTCGATATCTTTATTCTCAACCCATCTTATATGTTCATAGGGTAAAGGCTCAAGCTTGATTTCCACATTATACTCATTCTCAAGTCTGTATTTGAGCACATCAAACTGCAGCACGCCAACAACGCCCACGATAATCTCTTCGAGTCCGGTATTAAACTCCTGGAAAATCTGTATTGCACCTTCCTGAGCTATCTGAGTAATACCCTTTACAAACTGCTTACGCTTCATGGTATCCATCTGACGTACTCTTGCAAAATGCTCAGGCGCAAAGGTAGGAATACCTTCGTATCTGAACTTTTCTTTGGGCATGCAAAGGGTATCGCCTATGGAGAAAATACCGGGATCAAATACACCGATAATGTCGCCTGCATAGGCTTCAGAAAGGATTTTTCTCTCATCTGCCATAATCTGCTGAGGCTGAGAAAGGCGCATAACCTTATCACCCTGAACGTGGCGGACTTCCATTGACGCATCAAACTTTCCGGAACATATTCTCATGAAGGCAACTCTGTCTCTGTGTGCCTTGTTCATGTTTGCCTGAATCTTAAATACGAAGGCAGAAAAGTCATTCTTTACAGGATCAATCACACCGGTATCCGCAACCCTGGGGAGAGGTGTTGTTGTCATTTTAAGGAAATGCTGCAGGAAGATTTCTACACCGAAGTTGGTAAGTGCAGACCCAAAAAATACAGGAGTAAGCTTTCCTGCCTGAACCTCCTCGAGGTTAAACTCCGCGCCGGCCCCCTCAAGAAGTTCAATCTCTTCCAAAAGCTTATCGGCAGCTTCCTCTCCTATGGTATTAACAAGAGCATCTCTGTCAGCTGTAGGCACACAGGTGGTCTTACCCTCCTTAGTACCCTTTTCTGTATCAGAGAATGTGTAAACGCTCTTCATGTCTCTGTCATAAACGCCCTGAAAGCTCTTACCTGAACCAATGGGCCAGTTAATGGGACATGTGGCAATTCCAAGCTCCTTCTCAATATCATCCAAAAGGTCAAAGGTGTCATTTGCATCTCTGTCCATCTTATTTATAAAGGTAAAAATCGGAATACCTCTCATACCGCAGACCTTGAAAAGCTTTCTTGTCTGAGGCTCTACACCCTTTGCTCCGTCGATAACCATCACTGCGGAATCTGCAGCCATAAGGGTTCTGTAGGTATCCTCCGAGAAATCCTGGTGGCCGGGGGTATCAAGGATATTGATGCAAAAATCATCATATTCAAACTGCAAAACAGAGGAGGTTACGGAAATACCTCTCTCCTTCTCTATTTCCATCCAGTCCGATACGGCATGTCTGGCAGTAGCTTTACCCTTTACACTTCCGGCAAGATTAATGGCTCCGCCGTAGAGCAGGAACTTCTCTGTCAGAGTTGTTTTACCGGCATCGGGATGGGATATGATTGCAAATGTTCTTCTTCTGTTAATCTCTTCTGATAAACTGCGCAAAACTAATAAATCCTCCTAAGCACGTAAAAACTCAAAGTACATTTTATCATAAAACCCACAAAAATAGTAAATTAGTTTTTTACATAAAAAATCCCCCCGAAGCTTTCGCTTCAGGGGGCCCAAAAAAGGGGAGAGAATTAATCTGATACGCTGACTTTATAAATGAACTTGACTCCGTTCTTTTCGGAACCTGCTTCATCGTATTTATTATGGCTTGCAGCCACATCTGTCATTGCTGCAAATCTTTCTGCAAGGCCTTCCACATTGTCTTCAACAACACCGTTTAACTCTTCGATACCATCTTCGTCGAACTTCTTGATACCGTCTGAGAGCTGACCCTGACCGTTTCTCAATGCCTCAACGCCCTGTACGAATTCAGGCATAGCATCCTTAAGCTGAACTGCTCCTGCTGCAGCCTGTCCAACTGCACCGGTATAGGTCTGAATGCCCTGATAGAACTGAGCATATGAGTTAAGCTGATTCTGAAGATTTCTGAGGCTTTGTACTCCGCTTGATACCTTTGCGTTTCCTGCAGCTATCTGATTCTGAACCTCTGCGGAATTGTATTTCTCATTAATAGCCTGATTGATCTTATCGTTGATACCGTTCTGGATTCCTGCCTTAACCTCATCTGAACCCATGGCAGCATCAATATTTGAAGCTATGGCAGCCTGTGTTTCGGGGCTGTTTAGAACCTCGTTGACCTTTGCCTCAACAGCAGCGTTCACATTTTCTGAAACCATTGACTCAATTGTTTCAGATGTTTTTGCATCTACAGCTGCGTCTATTGCTGCCTTTGTTTCATCATCGAGACTATCGTAATCATCTATTCCCTGTGCAGCCAAAATTTCTGCCTTAACCTGTGCCTTAATGGCATCTGTGTTTCCTTCAACCTGGGCTCTTACCTGCTGCTCAATAAGGCCTCTGTTAGCCTCGACCTGAGCTCTTACCTGAGCCTCTGCTCCTGCTTTAACCTGAGCCTCCACCTGAGATCTTGCTGCATTTGTTGCTGCGGCAATGTTTTCGCTTGCATGCTCATTTGCATACTGCTTAACTCCTGCTTCTACCTGGGATCTTGCCATGCCGGCCACATCTGTTCCGGAAATCTGATTGATGGCTCCGTTAATTACATCGTTATAGTTATCAACCGTAAGTGCAGGAACTGAAACACCGGCTGCATTAATCTGCTGTGTAGCTGTAGAAAGAAGTGCATTAAACACCTGTAAGGCTCCGTCATTAAGTGCTGCGGAATTGGCATCAATCTGATTAAGTCCGTCTGAAAGTCTGTTTACGCCATCGCTGATCTGACCTGCGCCTGTCTCTAGTTCACCAAGTCCGTCATAGAGCTTTGAGGAACCGTCCATAAGCTGCTTTACAGCGTCTGAAAGCTGTCCCATGGCGTCTGTAAGTTTACCGACCTCTGTATCTGTATCAAGGTCCATATTGGAGAAAATCGAATCAGAAACAAGGAGATATAAGCCTGCGGGTTCGCAATCCTTTACATCGGCCTCAAGTTCAATCTTATTGGGGATGTCGATGCTGTTTATAGCATCTCCCATATCCTCTGAAAGTCCGGGGAATGCCAGGCCAAGAATTGCATACCTTGTTCCGTCGTATGTAACCTTTCCGCTTGAAACCTTTACATTTGAATAGGTCTCATCATCCATAACAGTTACAAGACTTGCAAGATAGGGAACATATATCCTCTCTTCCTTGCCGTTTATGTCCTTCATCTCATACTGGTTGTCCGTGAACTCACAGGTAATCTTTAAATGTCCGTCCTTACCCTCAAGTTCTGTAGGTGTAACATTTACTCCGTCCAGTTTATAGCTTACCTTAAGGTCTACCGGAAGTTTTGCTTCGCTTCCGTCCTCTGTTTTATCGTTTCCGTCCTCAATCCAGATGGAGTCCATTACTTTATTTACCGAGCCATCATAATTGGTAAAAACGTAAGCTACCTCATCATCCATTGAAAAGGTTTCATCCATTTCATATGAGCCTGTATCAACTGTTTCTTCAGCTTCTTCAGCAATCTCATTTAACTCTGCTGTTTCGTTCTCCGTAAGTTTGCTGCTTTCTGAAGCATACACGGCTCCCGATACTCCAAGAAGAAGTGCTGCAGCTGTTACTGCTGATGTAATAATCTTTGTACTCTTTTTCATGCCATTTTCTCCTCTCCGATTTTTACTTCTTTTTTATTACTGTCGTTCATGTGCATTGTGGTATGGATAATAAGTCCATCGAAAAGCATAAGCATCGCAGGTAATGTAAGAATTACAAGAACCATACTGATGACTGCTCCTCTTGCCATTAACATGCACATTGAACTGATGATATCAATGTTTGAATAAACCGCTACGCCAAAGGTTGCTGAGAACAATCCCATTCCGCTGACTATAATCGAAGGAATGGATGTAGCAAGTGCGATTTTAACAGCCTCTGCTTTTCCGGCCCCTTCGTTTCGCTCCTTTTTGTATCTGGTGGTCATCAGTATTGCGTAGTCTACTGTTGCGCCAAGCTGAATTGTGCTGATACAGATGGGAGCTATGAAAGGTAATGACTGTCCCAGGTAATGAGGCAATCCAAGATTAATAAAGATTGCCAGTTCTATTACAGCGATAAGGATAAATGGGAGGGATATGCTTTTTTCAACCAGGGCAATGATAATAAAGATTGCGACAATGGAAACTGTGTTGACAACCTTAAAGTCATGGTCTGTGGTCTCAATCATATCCTTCATGCAGGGAGCCTCTCCGATAAGCATTCCCTTCTTATCATATTTCTTGCTGATTTCAAGTATTTTATCCAGCTGATCGTTAACCGCATCACTTGCTACGTGATACTCGGAATTAATAAGAACAAGTCTCCAGTTATCGCTTTCAAGCATGTCCGTTAACTTCTTTGGTAAAATTTCCTCAGGAACTCCGGCGCCAAGCATTGTCTCGACACCAAGAACCTGCTGTACTCCTTCCACGCCTTTCATCTCATCAAGCATTGCTCTGACGTCCTTATCCGGAAGGTTCTTATCCACCAGAAGCATGTGAGTCGATGCCACATTGAAGGTCTCAGAAAGTTTCTCATTTGCCTTGATAACCTCAATGTTCTCGGGAAGACATGCACTCATGTCATAGTAAACTTCTTTGTTGGTCTTGCTGTATCCTGCGTATGCGGGAATTGTTATTACCACGAAGGCAATTACAAATACAGGGAAGATTTTTAAGAGCTTTCCTGCAAGTCCATCCATCTTGGGAAGGATTGCCTTGTGCATTGTTTTATGAAGAGGTTTATCAAGTATAAGTATTAATGAGGGAAGAATTGTTACACAGGCGATAACACCAAGCAAAACTCCCTTTGCCATTACGATTCCAAGGTCGGCGCCAAGGGTGAAGCTCATGAAGCACAGTGCTATGAAGCCTGCGACTGTTGTTATTGAACTTCCAAGGACCGAAGTAAAGGTTTCCTTAATGGCCATTGCCATTGCTTCCTTGTGATCCTCAACAGTCTGAACTTTCTCGTTGTAGCAGTTCCAAAGGAAGATTGAATAATCCATTGTAACCGCCAGCTGAAGTACCGCTGAAAGAGCTTTTGTTATGTATGAAATCTCCCCCATGAATATGTTGCTTCCAAGGTTATAAAGGATTGCCATTCCTATACTTGCAAGGAATACGAAGGGAACCAGCCAGCCATCAAGAAATACAAGCATTGCTATTGTGGCTAAAAGAACTGCGATTCCAACGTAGATGGGCTCCTCCTGTTCACATAAGGCCTTTAAATCGGTAACCAGGGCGCTCATTCCGGAAACATAACACTGCTTGCCGGTAATACTTCTTATCTCTTTAATGGCATCCATGGTTACATCGGATGATGTGGAACTGTCAAAGAATACTGCAAGCATTGTGCAGTCCCCTTTATTGAAAAGGTCGTAAACCTTATCGGGAAGTATTTCCATTGGGATGTCTATGTTCATGAATGAGTCATACCAAAGAACTGTGTCCACATGATTTACTGTTCTTAATTTTTCTGCAAGAGCTGCGGTATCCTTTGTACTCATTCCTTCAACAACTATGAAGGAGAAGGCACCTTTTCCAAACTCATCCATCAATACGTTCTGACCTTTTACCGTATCCATATCCTCCGGTAAATATGTCAGCATATCGTAATTGATTCTGGTCTTAAGCATTCCTATCAGTGAAGGAACCATGAGAGCCAGGGCAATAATCAAAATTACGAATCTGTTTTTAACTATTCCTTTTGCGATTTTCATAATTCTCTGTACTCCATTTCGTCATCTATTCTGTCTGAAAACTGATGTTTAACTATCTTCACTGTGGTGGTCATTGTTATGAAGCTCATAATTCCCTCAGCCATAATGCATATTCCAAGGAGTCTTACCAGCGCCACTCCGTCAACGGAGTCAAAAATAAGTACCAGTCCGATGAGTCCTGTTATAATCGCCATGGCAAGTATCATCCACCATCTTCCGATTCCGAACTCTTTGGAATCTACCGAAATCTGTATCTTAAACAGTGCATCCGCCAAAACTGCGATTCCAATTGTTATGCTCAAAAACTCCATGACGTTTTCGGTTCTTAATACCGCTATCACTCCGAGAGCAATTAGTAGAATTCCGAATGCCAGGTCATACTGGAACGCCAGTCTGAAAAGATCTTTTGAGAAATAACCCACCAGTTTAAAAGCGCCAAACACTATCATTGAATAACCCACAACCATTCCTATTGCTCTTCCGTACTCCGCCGGGTCAATAAGAAGAAGCACTCCAACCAGAAACAGGATAAGGGAAACTCCTATGCATCCAATCTTGGCTGTCTTCATAGGAACAACACTTCTCATAATCTCTCGCCTCCTTTTTACATTGTGAATGTTAACACTGATTTTAAAGCAGCAAAATGGACAGGTATTGAGAGAACGTACAAATTTTGGGCACCCTCCGAACAATTGCAAAAAAATTAGGCAAACCATATCGGTTTGCCTAAAAATATAAAAATCTATTTGGTTTGCGCCGCTCTTTCTATTATCTCCTCAGGGATTCCTCTGCACAGTTCGCAGATTCTTGCCGCATCCTTGGGACGGTCCTCGTTAAGTCCGCCTCCTATCCAGTCAATAATCATTCCAAACAACAGGCACTTAACAAGTCTGACAGCTATCTCATGCTCCTCAGGGGGAATATCATAATCCTTAAATGCGGTGGATAAATAACTCCTTACTGTATGTTCACAGGCCTTCATAAGATAATCCTCAAACACATCCCTGTTTAATGAATTAAAAATATGAAGAACTGCTTTCTTATTATTTAATGTAAAAAGCGCCGCAACCCTTAATGCTTCATCCAAAGAATCGATGGTTGGATATTCATTAACCAGCTTCTCCGTCTCATCCAGCACAATCTCCTTTAGAAGGGAGGGAATGTCCTGGAAATGATAATAGAATGAGTTTCTGTTGATACCGCAATCTTCCACGATATCCTTAACGCTGATTTTGCTAAGGGGCTTTTCTGTCAAAAGCTTAATGAACGATTCCTTAATCGCCTTCTGTGTAAAGTTGGGCATTTGCTTTCCTTCCTTGTTTTACTGTGAATCCATTATACCACAAAAAGCCCCCGGGGAGGTTCCCCGAGGGCCTGCTATACTTTTATGATGTTTTAAGTCTCTCTCTGTACTCGGAAGCTTCCTTCTTATTTGCAAGGATGAAATGTTCTTCCTCGATTTCAATCCATTCAGGTTTATCAGTGGAATAATCATGAACGGACTCATCATATACAAGAACCTTCTTGTTCTGCTCCAGGTCGGGATTCGGCATGGGAATTGCAGAAAGAAGTGCCTGTGTATAAGGATGAAGGGGATGAGCAAACAACTTCTCTGTGGGAGCCAGCTCTACAATCTTACCATGTTCGATAACCGCAATTCTGTCTGAGATGAATCTCATAACAGAAAGGTCATGGGCTATAAACAGGTATGTAAGATTTCTCTCCTGTTGCAGTTTGGACAAAAGGTTAAGCACCTGAGCACGAATGGAAACGTCAAGAGCTGAAATAGGCTCATCGGCAATAATGAAGCTGGGCTCCATTATAAGAGCTCTCGCGATTCCGATACGCTGTCTCTGTCCGCCTGAGAACTCGTGAGGGAAACGGCTTGCGAATTCGGGAAGAAGTCCAACATCCAAAAGTGCCTTGTCGACTCTCTCCTGCTGTTCCTTTTCTGAAAGGCCCTTCTGTACATTGATAAGACCTTCCTTAACAATATCGCTTACCTTCGCTCTGTCATTAAGAGATGCCATGGGATCCTGGAATATCATCTGGATGTTATGGATAACGTCCCTGTCCAGTTCTTTTGAAATCTTACCGTTAATCTTCTGGCCATTAAAAATAACTTCACCGCCACTTGTGGGGTACATTCTGATGATTGCACGTCCTATGGTGGTCTTACCGGATCCGGACTCACCTACAAGTCCGAAGGTTTCACCCTTATAGATGTTGAAGTTGACGCCCTTAACTGCCTCAAAGAGTGATTTGCCACGTCCGAAAGATACGTGCAAATCCTTGACTTCCAACAAAACTTCTTTCTTATCAGCCATTGAGAACACCTCCCACTCTTTCCATATTCTTAATCATTTCAAGAACCTTGGGAGGTTCAATCTTAGGTGCCCTGGGATCAAGAAGCCATGTCTTGGCCTTATGAGTGGGACTCACCTCAAAGTAAGGAGGTCTGTACTCAAAATCCACAGCCAAAGCATAGGGGTTTCTCGGTGCAAAAGCATCTCCCTTTACAGGAAGAAAAAGGTTCGGAGGGGTACCGTGAATTGAGCTTAACTCCTCTCCCTTAATTCCCAGCTGAGGAAGTGATGCCAAAAGCGCCCATGTATAAGGATGCTTAGGCTCATAGAAAATCTCTCTGCTTGTACCGACTTCTATAATGTCACCTGCGTACATAACCGCTACTCTATCGGCAACATTGGCAACAACGCCAAGGTCGTGAGTGATGTAAACAGTTGTCAGGTTGTACTTCTTTTGCATATTTCTGATAAGCTCAAGGATCTGTGCCTGAATGGTAACATCCAAAGCAGTTGTAGGCTCATCACAGATAAGAATCTTAGGATTACATGCCACAGCTATGGCAATGGCAACTCTCTGTCTCATACCGCCGGAGAACTCATGAGGATACTGTTTGTATCTTCTCTCAGGCTCCGTAATGCCTACATCGGTAAGAATTTCGATTACTCTCTTCTTGCGCTCCTCTTTATTAAGTGTGCTGTGATAGCGGAGAGACTCCTCTATCTGCCAGCCGATGGTCTTAAGAGGATTCAGACAGGTCATGGGATCCTGCATAACCATGGCGATTTCGCTTCCGCAAATCTTCTCCCATTCCTTGTCAGTCTTATATGTGGCCAGATCCTTGCCGTCATACATGATATGACCGCTTTCGATGAAACCGTTCTTATCAAGAAGTCCCATACAGGTCTTTGTAAGAACAGATTTACCTGAACCTGACTCACCTACTATTGCAAGGCATTCTCCTTCATAAATATCAAGGCTTACTCCACGAATGGCGTGAAGAATCTGACCTCTTAAGGAGAATTTGATATTCATATCCTGAATTGATAAAACTACTTTCTTATTTTCCATCTCGCCACCCCCTTACATATGGTTCTTGGGGTCGGCAGCATCTGCAAATGCATTACCCACAAGATAGAAACAAACTGTGATGATTGAAAGCATGATTGCAGGGAACAAAAGCTGATATCTCAAACTGGGAGACATCATAAGTGCACGTCCCGAATCAACAAGGTTACCTAAGGAAGGAATATCCAAAGGAACACCAAGTCCTATATATGTAAGGAAAACTTCCGATGCGATAGCTCCGGGAATTGCAAGAGCCATCTGAAGCATGATAACGGATACCATGTGAGGAAGAAGGTTCTTGGTGATTACTCTCCACACGGGAGTTCCCAGGCATCTGGAAGCCATATTAAATTCCTGGTCTCTTATTATAAGGACCTGGTTACGAATGAATCTGGCCATTCCAAGCCAACCGGTTACGCACATTGCAATAATCAATGTACGGATTGAAGGTCTCATTACGTATGATGCAAGAATCAGAATAATCGTTGTTGGAATATTGCTGATAACGTTGTAAAGCTCGGTAAAGAAGAAGTCCGTTGCTCTTACATATCCCCAGATCATTCCGAGTACAATTCCTACAAAGGCCTGGATAATCGCTACAGTGAAACCAATAAACAGTGAATTCTTGGTTCCTGCCCAGATTCTTGCCCACATATCCTGTCCGATGGCATTGGTACCAAACCAGAACTGCTCTCCGGGGGGCTCATTCATAATCTGCATGCCCGTAACGGGATCGTTGTTAATTAAGTTAGGGTCATACTGACCGGGAAGATAAGGCTGAATAAATGTAAAGAGCAAAATTACAAGGATAATTCCAAGCATTGTTACAGCCATCTTATTCTGTCTGAATGTTCTTACAGTACTTCCCCAGTAAGAATAGCTTGAATAGCCTGTCTTCTCTGCTGCAGCCTCATCAAGGGCATGAGGAACAAAGAGTTCTTCAGGAATATTCTTAATCTCTTCATCTGTGAGCTTATCGCTCTTAAGTAAAGTATCTTTCTCGACAGAAAGCAGGGTATCAGCCAACTTTTCTGTCTTAGCATCTTTGATTGAAAATTTGAAGGAAAGCTTAGCCATTATCTTGAACCCTCCTTCTTTGTAAGGCTGATTCTGGGATCTACAAGTGCCATAAGAAGATCACCGAGGAGCAATCCGAAAATACCCAGAACCGCAAATATAATTACAAGTCCCTGAACCATGTTGTTGTCCTGTCTCTTAATAACCTCAACAAGGAGGCCTCCCATTCCGGGTATTGAGTAAAGGGACTCAACATAAATGGAACCTGCGATGGTAAGGAGCATGGAACCGGGAATAAACTGAACCATGGGAACTACGGCGTTACGGAACACGTGCTGTCTTGCAATCTTCGCCTTGGGAACGCCCTTAGCCTTAGCCATCTTGATATAATCTTTATTTTCTTCATCAACCATGTATCTACGAAGCCACATTGCATAACCTGCTATTGAAGGCAGAGCAAGTGAAAGAATCGGCAGAATCATGGTGATGGGTTTATCGTCATCATAAAGTAATCCAATCTTTAAAGCACTGGTACCATAAAGCTGAATTAAAAGGTAATATACCGCACTTGGTACGGCTTGTATCAATATTATGTATAAGGTACCCAGTTTATCTGCGATACCATTCTTTTTCTTAGCCATAAGAATGCCTAAAAGCATTCCGAGAGGTAAGGAAACTCCCATGGCCAAAAGGCCGAATTTAATAGAAATGGGGGCTTTCTTTTTAACTATTTTCGCAACCGGATATCCATCTCTGTAACGAGTGGATTTACCCAAATCTCCGTGGAGAATCTGAACATAGAATCTTCCCAGCTGTACGGGAACGGGATCGTTCAAACCCATCTTCTCCAATTCATTATTTATCTGTGCCTCGGTCATCTGGTCTAACTGTGAAAAGTATCCTTCCACAGGCATCAGTCTCAGAAGTGAAAACACAACCGCTACTATTATCGCCAGACTGACCACTGATCTCGCAAGTCTCTTTGCGCAATACTTCAACATAGCGAATACCTATACCCTTTCTTCGCTTTTAAAACCTTTAAGAAAACTGCCCTAGGAGGTATAGCCTCCCAGGGCAGTTACCATTTAGATTAATACTTCAAACTAATCTTTAATTACTTCAAAGAAGCTGCCTGCTTCTCCTGCCAATCAGCATAAAGTGCCTGATACTGCTCATTTGTAAGAGGCTCTTCAAGAACGTGCATGTATTTATATCTGCCGTCCTGACCTGTAATCTGCTCGAAAGGATTGGTTCTGGTTACGTGATAACCATATGTGTCCTTAGCATAAGGGATAACAAATGCATGGTCGATGAGGAACTGCTCAGCCTCAGCAAATGCATCATATCTCTCCTGGCTCTTAACTGTAATAGCTTTAGCCTTGTCAAGAAGTCCATAGTACTCAGTAACAAGATCCTGGAGATCCTTGTTGTCGTCTGACTTGGAGCCCTCTCTCTCAACTGTAGGTAACTGTCCTTCGTAAAGAACATCACCCATGAAGTTCCAGTTAGCACCGTCAACGAATGCCTTAATCCATGAACAAGGGTCACCCTCGTTAGAACCGTTGTTTAACTTCATGAAGCCGTACTTACCTGCACGACGAACTTCTGATAAGAAGCCTGTTGCAGGACCTGCTTCGATGATGCACTCGATGTAGTCGGAGCCAAGTAAGTCTTCAAGCTGCTGCTTAACGACCTGAACCTCTTTATCCCAGCCTGTTGTGTTGGGGTTGTAAGGCATATAAAGCTTAACGGGGAATGTTACGCCGATAGCTTCAAGTTCTTCTTTAGCCTTATCTCTGTATTCCTTAGCCTTGTCAGGATCGAAACCATAGTTCGCACGGTTTGTGATTTCCTTAAGAGCAGGAAGATCAACATAATCTGTTCCGTTGATTGAACACCATGTTCTGGGTGTTACTGTTGTTGTAAGGAACTGATCGGGGTTGTAAGGATCGAGGCAAAGGTATGCTTTGTGACGATCAAGGCCCCAATAAAGTGACTTACGGAAGTTCTCATTGTTGATTGCCTTCATGTAGTTATCAGGCTCATATGCTTCATCAAACTGAGGATTGTAGCAGAATGAGTAGTAATACATGTAGGTTGTATCAGGAAGACCGGGGATAACGATATCCTTTGTATCATCAGCCTTCATCCACTCGTCAAGGATGTCTGTTCCGATATCAGCATAGTCAATCTCACCACGCTTGAACATCTCGGGTGCAAGTGTTGCAGCCTCGGCGTTGTACTTCATAACAATCTTCTGAATGTGTACATTATCAAGATCCCAGTAGTTGGGGTTGATCTCGTATACTCTCTGCTCCTGGGGCTCAAATGTGGTCATGATGTAAGGTCCGCAGTAGTAAATGGACTCGTTATCCATACCATAATCTTCACCCATCTCAAGGAAGTAATCTGTGGGAACAGGGAAAATGTTGAAAGTATTAATGAAATAAGGAATAACATCTGCAAGGGTAACCTTGAATGTGTAATCATCAATTACTTCAAATCCCAATGTGCTGATGTCCTTGTTAGGATTTTCAGGATCAATGAGTTCCTTATAGTTCTTAAGAAGTAATAAACTGGAATCTGTAACACCGTTCTCAGGATTACAGCAGTACTCAACTGCGGTCTGGAAATCCTTTGAGGTGATAGGTCCCATGTTGTTTCCTTCAACGTCTGACCAAACAAGGTCTTTACGAAGGTGGAATGTGTACTCTGAACCGTCAGCGCTTACATCCCAGCTTTCAGCCATATCAGGCTGGATGTTACCATAGCAGTCTCTGCATACTAAAGCAGAAATACAGTTTGAAATACCCTGCCATGAAACAGCGGTACCCTCGCCGCCGTATGTTCTGAGTGTAGACATCTCTGCGCCATATACAAGGCGAAGTGTCTGATCTTCTGCATACTTGATGCCGAAAGGACCTTCGTTGCTATCTTCTGCAGGTGCCTCGGTAGCTTCGGAAGTTGCTTCTGCTGTCTGTGAGTCCGATGTGTCAGCGGGCTTTGTGTCAGCAGCCTTGTCACCACATGCTGTAAGGCCAAGTACCATAACTGTACTTAAAGCAAGGGCAAGCAAGCTTTTTAATGCTTTGTTACCTTTAAACATAATAATCCTCCATTCTTATTAATCGAATCTCTTCGATTTACTTTCGACATTATAAATTTTACCAAAGTAAAGTGTGTTTGTAAAGAAAAAATTGTTGGTTTTATTGACAAATTTTGAAATTTTATTTTAAAATTATGTCTGAAATAGTTTTAAAATCAGGTTTGCTTTGTTATAATTAGGCTAACTTGTACAAAGTATAGGAGGGTTCCATGAAACCATTTGAAAAATCTGTTGCCTATATTGAAAAATGCGTTGAGCGAGGCGACGTATGTTCTGCTGCTCTGGCCATTGGTATAGGCGAGAAAGTTTATATTAAAAGATGCTTTGGCAATACTTCTTTCACTCCCGAAGCAACTCCCGTAAATGAAACTACCATATATGATATGGCATCCGTTTCCAAAATCCTTTCAACCACAATGATTGCCTTAAGATTAATCTCCAAAGGTGTAATTGATCTGGCTGATACATTGGAGAGACATTTTGGAAGCGATATTCCCGACGACAAGAAGGCAATACAGATATACCACCTTATGACTCATACCGCAGGCTTCGTAGATCACATGTGGATTGAGCACAAGACAGACGATCGTAAGAAGGCTTTGGAGGTTATACTTAATGAGCCTCTGGCTTACCCCACAGGAACCGATGTCAAGTACAGCTGTATCGGATACATTGTCCTGGGATTCTTACTTGAGAAGGTTACGGGTAAATCCCTTAATGAACTTTCACAGGAAGAAGTTTTCGAACCCCTGGAGATGACATCCACCGGATACCATCCCCTTGACAAACCTATTAATAAAGAAAATACATGCTACACCGAAAAGAATCACCTTACCGGTGAATGGCTGGTGGGCGAAGTTCACGACGAGAATGCCTACTTCTTAAACGGTGTTGCCGGAAATGCCGGAATCTTCTCCAATCTTAACGATATGATACGTTTCGCCAAGATGCTGGCAGGCCACGGTACTTTGGAAGGACAGAAATACCTGCCCCGCTGTATCTTCGATACTGCAATTCAGTGCTACACGGAAGGCCTTGAGGACAGGAGAGGCTTAGGTTTTCACCTGGCAGGGGGCTTCTACTCCATGTCGGGCCAGTTCTTCTCACAGAAAGGCTTCGGCCACAACGGTTTCACAGGACCTCACGTGTTTGTTGATCCCGACACAGGCCTTTGGGTGACAATGTTAACAAACAGAGTTCACCCTACAAGAGAGAATGTAAATCACCTAAGAATGAGAAGGATTCTTCACACTCTCCTCACCATCGAGTTTGAGGAATTCACCGACCAATAAATAAACATAAAAGGAGTGTCTAGCGACACTCCTTTGTTAGTCTAATCTTTGTCTTCAATATTGCCATCTGAGTCTTACAATCAGTGATGTCCCCTCGCATGATCCCTTCAACCAGCTCGTCAAAAGGAACTGCGTACACATCCAGAAATTCATCCTCATCCAGGTCTCTCTCGCCCTTCTTAAGCTTCTTCGCAATATACATGTGAATAAGCTCATCGGAATACGCAGGTGCGGGATAAAACACTCCAAGGCTTATCCATTCTTCAGCCGTATAACCCGTCTCCTCACGAAGCTCTCTCTTTGCTGCAAGCAAAGGATCTTCGCTCTTGCTGTCCAGCTTTCCTGCAGGAATTTCTGTAATAACCTTATCGATGGGATATCTGAACTGTCTCTCAACAATCACCTTGCCATCATCGGTTATGGGTACGACACACACAGCTCCCACGTGCCTTATAAGTTCCCTGCTGGCCTCATTTCCGTTGGGGCAGATAACGGTGTCATCGATGACGTGAAGAATACGTCCGTCAAATATTTCCTTTGTGGACTTCCACTCTTCTCTGAGTTTCTTGTCTTCTTCCTTTATATTTATATCAAATAACTCACTCATTACTTAAACAGCTCTTTCAATATTTCTTCAGGAGTCATGCCTTCAAGGCCATCGGGATCCGAAACCACTTTTCTGTCCCATCTGTATTGGCTGTACTCCTTGAGATACTCTACCTTTCTCATGCACATATTGGGGTATCTCTTCATTACGTCAGGATAATGTCTTGTCATGTATTCCCTGGCGAGTCTTACTGCCTCGCTGTCCTCACGTCCATCGGGCGTAACAGTTCCGCAAAAAGAAGGTGCCGGAGGCGATGCATGCAAAAGAAGGACGCTTCCGTCTCCGCATCTGCCGATGCTGAAATACACATGACCGTTCTTGGTCATAACATCTCCGGGACGATAGTTCTTTATATCCTCCGGGGCTACTGTCTCACCGCCAAAAAGCTTCTCATAGTTCTCAGCCATTATTCCGCTGGGAAAAACATAACCCGTCTCAGAATAAGCACTTCCGAAAACCTGGAAGCAGGAAAATCCAACAAGTCCTGTGCAGTCTATTCCTTCATGAACCTGGAATCTGAATTTGTCAAAATCATATGTCTCATCCTTGGAGTCATAAAACTTCTTCCATTCCGGACTGACTCCAAATGTCATGGCCTCCTCGCCGGCTCCTGTGTCGGCTTCATTCCATGCGCCGCCATACACGTAAAGTGTGCTGCCAACAGGAAGCATGGCTGCCTTAAGTAATTCTTTAATTGTTGTTGTCTTTCCGGCCATAGTGTCCCCATCTGGTGAAATATTATTTTGCTTTGTATTATTTACACCGAAATTTATTATATCATTTATGTAGGAAATTAGATATAGAAATTTTTTGATATGATATAGCATTTTTTATGCATGTTTATATATAATATTCATGTATTTGGAGGATAGAAATTATGATTTCATATATAGATATGCATTGTGACACTTTAGCCGAGGCCGTTGAACTTGGCAGAGATACCATAATAAGTTTTGATGAACGAGCCATTGATGTGGCCAGGCTTGAAAAGGGGAACTGCAAGGCACAGTTTTTTGCCGCCTACCTTGATCAGGATAAAAGCGTCAACCCCTACAATGATTATAAGGCCATGCGTCAGGTCCTTTTTAATACCGTCTCCGAATCGGATAAACTTGTATTTACGGGAAACTATTCGGAACTAGACAGGAATTTTGCCGCCGGTAAAATTTCCGCCTTCCTGACCATCGAAAACGGATGTCTTGTGGACGGAGAAATGGAAAGGCTTAAAGAACTTAAGAAAGATGGAGTAAGTCTTATCACTCTCACATGGAATCAGGCAAACTGCTTTGGTTTCCCCCACTCTTCCGAATCTTCTTTAATGACAAAGGGCCTTACCGATTTTGGCAAAGATGCTATTGAAGAAATGAATAATCTCGGGATTATCGTGGATGTGTCTCATCTTTCCGACGGAGGTTTTTTTGATGTGGCAGCCATCTCAAAGAAGCCCTTTGTGGCCTCCCACTCAAACTGTAGAAGCATCGCTCCACACACAAGGAACCTCACAGATGAAATGATAAAAATCATCGCCGAAAAAGGAGGAGTAATCGGCCTTAATTTCGCAGCCGATTTTCTGAATCCGGATTTGTCCCATGAAAACTCCACAGTAGATATGCTGTTTTTACATGCAAAACACATTATTGAGGTTGGTGGTGTCGAATCCATAGGCATCGGAACTGACTTCGACGGAATTACATGCAAACTGGAAATCCCTTCCTGCGATAAGATGCCTCTTTTGTTTGAGGCATTTGAAAAGAGAGGCATGAATCACACCTCTCTTGAATATCTTGCATATAAAAATGTTGAAAGAGTCATAAAAGACTGTCTCTAGACATAGGATACAATCTTGTCATAGAGCTGCTTTGGAGTGAATGGCTTACATATGTGGTCATTCATTCCTGCGTTTAAAGCCTCTTCCTTCTCCGAGTCAAATACGCTTGCCGTCAGAGCTATAATGGGCACCTTGGAGCAGGTCTTGTTAGACAGCCTTCTGATTCTCTTGGTCGCCTCATATCCGTCCATCTCCGGCATCTGAATATCCATAAGAACCAGATCAAATCCCTTAAGAGGAGACTTCTCCATCATCTCAAGAGCTTCCACTCCGTCATGGGCACGCATCATCTCAACGCCCCAATCCTTAAGAAACGCTCCCGTAACCATGGCATTAGCCTCGGTATCCTCAACAAGAAGAATCCTTTTACCCTCAAGCTTGGTCCTTGAAGGCTTACTCTCCTCGGGCTCCTCCTTCTTGCCGATGGAATCCAAGCCCACCTTCTTAGCCATGTCGTTGGTTGAAGAAATAACCTGGTTAAGAAGTTTCTTTATTGCCCAATCCTGCTTCTTGATAATAACATTGTCACCCTTGGGAGAAACCAAATCGATAACATTGTTCATAACAAGGGTCATGTTCTCGCAGGCTTCCGTAGCCATTCTGAGATAGTAATCCTTATCCTCTCCCTTTGAAGAATCCCTAGCAAGATTAAGAAATCCCATTATGGAGTTCAGGGGTGTTCTTATGTCGTGAGACAGCTGGATAATGAGATTGTCTCTCTCATCCTGGTTGCTTCTTATGGTATCAATGGTATTCTCCAGCTCTTTCTGCTGTCTCTCAATATCCTTATAATATGGCTCAACGCAATGAATACCTGCAATAAAGTTATTGCTGGTCTCAAAATCAAGAGCGCGCACGAACCTGGTCTGATAGTGCATCATCTTATCATTGACCAGCATTCTGTAGTTACATACAAAGGATTCATGCTTCCTTAACATATCCGTAACGTACTGTTTGGATATGGACTTCTTAAATGACTCTATATCATCCGGATGTACCAGAAGTTTATGCATCTCGGACAGTTCATCGGAAAAGCAGTTGGAAAAGCCTTCCATCATTTCTACGGCTTCTTCACCCACATCGGCAACATTCTCCGAATAGGAATACAAAACTTCACCGGTATCGAGATTTGAAAGGAAAACAGCGTCATACTCATTTGAAAGCACATTGATGATACTCTGTCTCTCAACAATTTCTCTTTCGCTCTTCTCTTCCCTTTCCTTCTCAGCATCTATTACTCTGATGAAGAAAATTGCAACAACGTCAGCGCGACCGGCTTCTCTTACGAAGCATGCCGTAGTCTGAACCCAATGGGCCTGACCGTTTGTATCTTTGATTCTATGGTCAAGAGAAACAACCTTCTCACCGCTCTCCACAGCTTTAAGAAGTGCATCACGCTTAAAAAGTTTTATAAAATTAAGTCTTTGGTTCGCGTCAGGAACGCTTTTTTGTGCCAAATCGTAAAGTTCTTCATACGAACCCTTGGGATTCACAATGTTGCCAAAGATATCTTCGTTCCTTACATAGTCAAACTCATTCTTTGTAAGGTTAACAATAATGGCACTGGCAAAAATATCACCCACTGCCTCAATACAATACTTTAAGTTAAGGTTGCTTTCCGTATCGGGAAGAATATCGGCTACATCAACCTGAAACAAATCAGCCAATTCAACAATTCGGAAGATATCAGGTAAGCTTTTACCGCCTTCCCACTTAGCAACTGCCTGTCTGGATATACCGCATCTCTCGGCAAGTTCTTCCTGAGTCCATCCTTTTTCCTTACGTAGAGAAGTAAGTTTCAATGCGAACTCATCCTGCATCATCTCACCGGTGTACATCTGTTCCCTATACCCCCTAAATAAGTTTTTTGTTGTATATTTATATAATAAAAGATATTTTTTTCATATTCAACCTAAAAAGCAACTAAAAGTAGATTTTTACTTTTGACATCATATATATGGTATGATACTATGAGTGTGGTAGTTGAAATGCTTTTTAAGCATACTCCATTATATTTTCCCATCGAAAAAGTCGTGCTCCCCCTCTACCCTAACACACACGACTTTTTCTCCCCCCTTCCATAAAGAAAGAAGAGAAAGGCCCGGTCTGACGACCGGGTCTTTTGCTATGCTTCTTTATTAATTTATTTGCCTTGTTCTGCTCCCATGAAGCCCTTCATGGGATTTACTTTCTTTGCAACCTCGTAGATATCATCCAGGGAATTGGCCATGTACTCTTTAAGCTGATCTATCTCTTCCTCACTGAACCCGTCATTACTCAGAAGCTTAATTTCGGGCACCTCAAATTCAGCTGACTTCTTCCCATCCTGAAACATTACATAGATGGCTTTCTTGTCATCCTTCCTTGTCATTGAAGAAACGCTCATTCTTATTTCGTTATTCATGCCAAACCCTCTTGGCCCTATTCCACCGTTACACTCTTTGCAAGGTTTCTGGGCTTATCCACATCAAGTCCTTTGGAAACAGAAATGTAATAACCGAGTAACTGCAAGGGTACGATTGCAAGGCTTCCGATAAAGTGCTCATCAACCTTGGGAACGTATACGGAGAAGTTAACGCTGTCTTCCACGTCATACTTGCCGTAGGCGGTTACGCCCATTAAGTATGCGCCCCTGCTCTTACATTCTAACATATTGCTGAGAGTTTTTTCATATAAATCGCTCTGAGTAAGAAGACCGATTACAAGAGTTCCGTCCTCAATAAGGGAGATGGTTCCGTGTTTAAGTTCACCGGCTGCATATCCTTCGGAATGGATATAGCTTATCTCCTTCATTTTAAGAGATCCCTCAAGGCCGATTGCGTAATCGATACCTCTTCCGATGAAGAACACATCCCTTGCATTGGCATATTTTGCAGCGAACCACTGGATGCGCTCCTTATCCTCAAGAGTTTTGTTTATCTTCTCGGGAAGGGAATTAAGTTCGTCTATATATGTTTCATATCCCTCAAGTCCGCTTCGTACACGGCCAAATTCAAGGGCAAGAAGGAATGTGGCCACAAGCTGACAGCTGTAGGCCTTGGTAGTTGCCACGGAAATCTCGGGACCTGCAACAGTATACATTACGTAATCGGCTTCTCTTGCTATGGAACTTCCTATTACGTTAACTATTGCCAGAGTTTTAAGTCCCTTCTCTTTTGCAATACGAAGTGCCGCCAATGAATCCGCAGTTTCCCCGGACTGGGAAATGATAACCACCAGATCCTTGGTATTAAGCTTTGCCTTGGAATATCTGAACTCAGAAGCAAGACTTACATTTACGGGAATATCCGCCAGATCCTCAAAGACATATTTGGCCTGCATTCCAACATGCCATGCCGAACCACAAGCCACAAAATGAATGCCTTCAAAGTTCTTTATATCTTCTTCCTTTATTCCAACTTCTCCAAGGTCAATCTTCTTGTCTTCCTTAACGTATTTGTGAAGGGTGTCCTCAACTGCCTTGGGCTGCTCGTGAATCTCCTTCATCATGAAATGCTCAAAACCGCCCTTTTCGGCTGCCTCAGCATCCCAGTTAATCTCAGTAAGTTCCTTGGTAATTACATCACCGTCGAGATTGTAGAATGTGGCCTGTCCGGCACTTAATTCAGCCATCTCAAGGTTTCCGATGTAATATACATTTCTTGTGTGATTAAGAATTGCAGGTACATCGGATGCTATAAATGTCTCGTTCTTATTCACACCGATAATCATGGGCGAGTCTTTTCTTGCTACGAATATCTTCTCAGGGATATCCTTAAACATTACAGCAAGGGCATAAGAACCTCTCACTCTGACTATGGTCTTGGCAAGAGCATCAATAGGTCCGATATTGTACTTCTTGTAGTAATAATCCACAAGTTTAATAAGTACCTCAGTATCTGTCTGTGAGTAGAACTTGTAGTTGTGTCTCTCAAGTTTGGCTTTAAGTTCCTGGAAATTCTCAATAATTCCGTTATGAACGCCAACTACCTCTGACTCTACAGGGCCTGAACCGGAGTTGGTGCAGTTACCTGATACATGAGGATGTGCATTAATCTGGCTGGGTGCTCCATGAGTTGCCCAACGTGTATGTCCTATTCCGCAATTTCCCTTTACAGCTTTACCGTTATCGGTTTTCTCGATAAGATTTTTGATCTTACCGATGGTCTTAACTACTTCAGCAGGATTCTCCTTATTTCTTACTGCTATTCCGGCGGAATCGTATCCCCTATACTCAAGCTTTGTGAGTCCTTCTATAAGCATGCCTGCAGCCTGCTTATCGCCCACATATCCAACTATTCCACACATAGATTATCCCTTTCTGAATATCTTATTTTACCCAATGTATATTTTTCGCCTTTAATGCATCAAAAAAGCCAACCTTTATGCGGGTTGGCTTTGGTTTTTTATTTCACTTTTTTGACGCTAAAACCGAACTTTCCAAGTTTCTCCCCAAGGGTAAAATACTCACCGTGAGAATAGGCAATAAGGTCCGCGGCATCCAGGTCAAACTTGCCGGATTCATCCATGTATTTGTCGTCTACGGTAACCGCTGTTACTTCTGCCACGAACATGTCATGAGTTCCAAGCTCTACGATGTCTTTAACCTTGCATTCAATGCTTACGGGACTCTCAGCAATTCCGGGAGCCTTGACGGTAACGGATTTCGATGGTGTAAGGCCCATCTCCTTATACTTATCAAAATCTTTGCCTGACTTAACGCCACACCAGTCGCAGGCTCTTGCCAGCTCTCTGTTCGTGAGATTAACCACGAATTCACCCGTCTCTTTGATGATATCGTAGGAATATCTGTTTTTTCTCACGGATATGGTAAGCATAACCGGGTCGGAACAAACATTGCCAACCCAGGCCAAAGTTATAATGTTGGGCTTCTCTCCCTCACGTCCGCAACTGACCATTACAGCCGGCACGGGGTAAAGCATGTTGCCCGGTTTCCAAACTTCTCTTCCCAAAATAAATCTCCTTACTCTACAGAATTAATGAGAGCAAAAATCTCATCCTTAATCTTCCTGTTGGTATCAAGAGCATTCTGTCTTGAATCACGGTTAGAGTAGAAATAGAACTTGATCTTGGGCTCGGTACCCGAAGGTCTGATGGCAAACCATGAGCCGTTATCAAGGAAAAGTCTGATGGCATTCTGAGGAGGAATATCCTCATATCCGTTAATGTAATCGATAACCTTCTCCACCTTGGCTCCCGCAACGCTTGAAGGAATATTCTCTCTGAACCACTTCATCATTCTCTGAATCCTTTTGGCTCCGGGAATACCCTCAAGAACAATGTTCGGCTCATCCTCTGCGAAATAACCGTACTTGGCATAAATCTCCTGAAGAACATCCCAAAGAGTCTTGCCCTCCTTGCGGTAATAAGCAGCGGCTTCGGCAACCATCATGCCGGCACTGATTCCGTCCTTGTCTCTGATGTCTTCACAGATTGCATATCCTACTGACTCCTCGTAGCCAAAGAGGTACTTAAGGCCGTGTTCGTGGAGATAGGGGATTTTACCACAGATGTTCTTAAAGCCCGTGAGGGTCTCAAACATCTCTACGCCGTAAGCCTTGGCCATAATTGTTGAAAGGGTCGAGGTAACGATGGACTTAACCATTGCGCCGTTTTGTGGTAATGTGCCTGCGCTCTTATGTCCTTCCAGAATATAGTTAACAAGGAGATAACCGGTCTGGTTTCCGTTAAGAGGAATGTAGTTTCCGTCGTTATCTCTTATCTCGATTGCAAATCTGTCAGAGTCGGGATCGGTGGCCATAAGAAGCTCTGCGCCGAACTTTCTTCCGTACTCTTCGCTTAACTTGAAGGCCTTGGGGTCCTCAGGATTGGGATATCCTACTGTGGTAAAATCGGGATCCGGGTTCTCCTGTTCCGGAACTATTGTCCAGTTTGTAAAGCCTCTGTCATTCAACATCTGTCTGAAGGGTATTGAACCGCATCCGTTTAAAGGTGTGTAGACAAGAGGAATCGTAAGATCCAGCTCGTCACCTTCATGAATTGCAAGAGACTCTATCTTATCAAGATAGGCTCTGTCATACTCTTCACCGAGAACTATGATTTTGCCGCTCTTTACGCCTTCGTCAAAGTCAGAAGTCTTTATTCCGTTCCAGATATCAACGGCATTGATGCACTCTGTCATTCCGTCAGCAATCTCTGAGGAAACCTGACATCCATCATCCCAGTAAGCCTTGTAGCCGTTATATTCCTTGGGGTTGTGGCTGGCTGTAATATTGATTCCCGATGTTGTCCCAAGCTTTCTTATCATGAAAGCCAATTCAGGTGTAGGTCTCAAATCAGGGAATACATAAGCCTTGATTCCATTGGCAGCAAAAATACCTGCCGCAAACTGTGAGAACTCCTTGGAAAAATGTCTGGGGTCATGGGCAATAATAAGGCCCTTTTCACACGCCTCCTTGCCCTTTGAAACAATAAAATCAGCTATACCCTGGGAAGCCTTGCCCACGGTATAGAAGTTCATTCTGTTGGTTCCTGCGCCCACTTTACCTCTGAGTCCCGCAGTACCGAATGACAGATCCTGATAGAATCTGTCCTCAATTTCTTTCTCATCGCCTGCTATATCTAAAAGCTGTTTCTTTAAAGGATCATTATCATTAAGTTTTGAAAGCCACTCTTCATATCTTGCCTTATAATCCACTTATAATTCCTCCCTTAACAGTTAATTGAGGCGGGCTTTAACACCCGCCTCTTATATTATACACTATTATTCGGTACTTACGCTCTCATATTTTCTTTTTCCGACAAAGAAAATAATCACTGTTGCAAAGAGATATAATACCGGCAAAACCTGCCACGACAGAAAGTACTTTCCAAACATGGGAAGTGTCCTTTCATCAAACACATTCCAGAATGCAAGGTATGAAGTCGGAAGCCAATCCCAAATCTGACCAATTACTCTGAACTGGTCAGGAACAGATATCATGCCACCCACAATTACTATCAGCATCGTGGTCGCCAGTGTTGCCGTTCCGTTTTTGATAAACTCTGAAATTGCCATTACAAAAATCGACCACAGCAGTGCAACTACCTGGAGGATTGCATAGCAGATTATGCATCCTGTCCCCACCGTAACAGGATATGTATAATCCCTGAAAAAGACTGTCATCATCAGGTCATATCCTTCAGTGCCAAAGTATCCGAGCACGACAGCAAATAATGATAACGTTAAGATAACGGAAGTTCCGAGGCCCACCGTAATACCTGCTGACATCTTGGCCAAAAACGTTGTCTTTTTACCAAGCTTGTTTGAAAGAATAAGCTGGTCTGTTTTCATTGCACGTTCACCCGGAAACAATCCGGATAAAACAATCGCAATCATGACCAAAACCATAATACCGGTTGTCTGATAATCTGATAAGAGAATATCATACGCATCATGGTAATAATATGTAAGCGGTTTTTCTATCTCTTTGTCTTTATCTCTGAAAAACTGTTTCTCTCCATCGGTAAGACCGATTTCAGACCAAAGCTGTTCTATACTTTCCGTTCTTTTTTTGTAATACTCTTCTTCATCAGGCTCCCATTTCTGAAACTCTTCAAACTTCATTTCCATAGGACCTCTCAGAATGGCAAATACTTCGTTATATGGCCTTGCGTATTTTTTATACTCATCTGTTTTTGTATAATCAGGGACTGTGGGAACTTTTTTATATGCTTCCATGGTTTCTCTCATCAGGTCTATGTCGATTTTCCTTCCGGATATTGCCTTAATACCTGCCTGAGTCTCCTTGTAGTATGAGAGGTTACTCTCAATCGGTGTCCCGTCTTCAATATAATTTCCGATAAGGTTCGAAAAAGGCGTAAAAACCGTTAACGCAAACATTAAAATCGCCATAATAACAAACAGCTTCTTGCATACGATCTTTTTTAGTTCGTATTTATAAATGGTTCCAAAATTATTCAATTACTCCATCCTCCTCAAACTGCCTTAAATAGAAATCCTCAAGGCTCTCATCCTTGTCGCTCCATTTGCCCTGGAAGATGAATCTTCCGTCCTTCATCATCATTACCTGATCTGAAATATGTTCAACATCCGACACGATATGAGTTGACAGAATTACTATACAATCATCTCCGATTTTCTCGATAAGGTTTCTGAAACGGACTCTTTCTTTGGGGTCTAGTCCGGCGGTGGGCTCATCCAATATCAACAGTTTTGGATTGTTTAAAAGAGCCTGTGCGATTCCTACTCTTTGCTTCATTCCACCTGAATATGTCTTGATTTTCTTATCTGCCACATCTTCAAGCCCCACAAGTTTTAACAGTTCATCGCTTCTTTTCCTCGCTTCCCTTTTGGGGATACCTTTTAAAGCCGCCATGTATAAAATGAAGTCTCTTCCGCTAAACTCCGGATAATATCCAAAATCCTGGGGAAGATATCCGAGAATCGACCTGAACGCCTCCGTTTCAACACTCATCCCGTCAAATGTAACTGTTCCGCTTGTAGGTTTTAAAATCCCGCAAATCATTCGCATAAGGGTGGACTTTCCGGCGCCGTTTGCTCCAAGAAGGCCATAAACTCCCTTATTAAGTTTTACTGATACTCTGTCTACAGCTATTTTATTCTTATATTGCTTGGACAGTCTGTCTATTACCAACTCCATGTAATGTCCTCCAAATTATTAATCATTCCAATCCCCTGCTTAATGGTTGCAACTATGGCAACCACGGTAACTATACTCCATAATCTCACCGATTCCGGCGGTATAATTCCAAGTGCCGAATTCTTATTAAGAAGCATTAGCATACTTATCACAAACGCCTCAGCCATAACCGCATAGAAACCTGCCTGTCCTTTAATCTTTCTTACAATTGACAAACCTATCGCTGAAGTAATAAAGAAAGGTGTTACAACAAACAGGCCTGAAGAGATAGATTTAAAACTGCAGTATTTAATTCCAATGGGCGCAGCTACCAGAATGGCAATAAGATTAATTCCACCAAGTATAACCATTCTCGCCATAATCACGCTTCTGAGAGAAAACCTTGTTGCCGCTTCCATTTCAGCCATGTTATATCTCTCCGATCTTGCACTTTCTGTTACGAGTGACATGGCAAGAATCGGCATAAGTGCAGAAATAAACCAAAGGGTTGCATAATCCAGAACAAAGGGCGCAAGTATAATGCAGATAAGAATTAGCGCAAAGACTATCCATGTGGATTTTCTGATATATCCCATTTGAGACAGCAAAAATCTTCCCACTGACATCTTTGATGGCTTAATTAGATTGATAAACTCCTCTTTTCTTTTTGGCTTAGGTGCTTCAAAAGCTGCCTTAATCTCATCCTCAAATCTGTTCATAAGCTCCCTCCTTTCGAAGTTCTTTCTCCAAGTTCTCTTTCGCGGCCATAATTTTTCTTCTTACAGCAAAGCGCGATATTCCGTATATTTTTCCTATTACGGAAACCTGTACATCGTTTGCATATCGCAAAAGAAGTATCTCCCGCTCTTCGTCTGAGAGTCTTGACAAAGCATTTCTTATGCTCATATTCTCAACTACTCTGTCTTCATGGATTGAACCCTCATAGTCCTCATCAAGATTAGTGGGTTTGGTCCTTCTATATTCATCAATACACAAATTGCCGGCTATGGTGTAAAGATATTTAAGCGATTTGGTCTCAGACATAAAATCATAATGTTCATAGTACTTTAGGAAAGTTTCCTGTGTTATGTCTTCGGCCAAGTCCGGGTCAGAAAGCTTAAAATAACAATATCTGTAAATTTTGTCGTACTGTTCTTTGATATCAAATGACGCCATGTTTACCTCCCTCAAATATTATAACGTTTGGCTCAGATAAGATGTGCGCAAAAAAAGAAAAAATATGGTAAAATATTAATGTTGTGAATACAGATTCACGAACACACAAAGGATTTGGGAGAGAAAAATGGATAACAAAAGAGTTTACGCGGATAAAGACAATCGCGTCCGCAAGTCATGTCAGATTATTGTATTTTTCTGTTTGGCAGTATGTTTGCTTACTGCTGTAATGGCCGGCTACGAGCCAAGCTCCATAGTTGAGGAAGCTCCGATAATGAGAATAATCAGCATAGCTGTCCTCGTTATTGTTTGCGCCATTGACTTCGTATTAATCTACTTTATAAAGGCTTCTTCCAAGGTTTGTTCCATAGCTTTGGCAGTCACAGCTATGCTTGATTTCACTCTTGGCGATTTGCTGACAGGAAATGCATTCTTTGCATTCATCAGTTATTCACTTGTACTGTCACTTTTCCTCTTGTATGACAAGAAGATAATGCGAATCCCCGCCATTTATATTTTGGCCTTCGGTACAATAACTAGAGCCGGCGACCTTTTGACAAGCCTTTCATCAGGAACCAATGCCACTTCAGTAATTGCAGGAATCTGCTTTAACGCCCTTTTCGCAGGCGCTGCACTTACAATTTCCATTCTTACTGAAAAGTATAACGAAGACATCTTCGGAACTCTCGACGATGAAGTTGATAAGCAGGCCGACACCATGGCTTCACTTGAGGAAGTAATCAATGTCGTTAAGAAAGGTTCCGAGGACGTTACTGCAAGACTTAAAGAAATTGAGGAATACTCCGAGAACATTACCCTTTCGGTTACAAACGTTGCCGAAGGCACAAAGCTCACCTGTGAATCCGTCGAGAAGCAGAACACCATGACAGATACCATCAGAGGCTTAATAGAGGATACATCATCCCGCTCCAAAGAAATTATCGAAATTGCCCGTAAGGTTAAATACGGTGTTATAGACAGTACCAAGGAAGTTCACTCTCTTGCCGATGTCTCCGCTGAAATAAGCGAGATTAACAGTGACGTAACCACTGCAATGAGTCAGCTTAAAGAGAAAACTCTTGCCATGCAGGAAGTTGTAAATGCTATTGAAGAGATTTCCGGAAGAACCAATCTTCTTGCCCTTAACGCTTCCATTGAAGCTGCAAGAGCCGGTGAACAGGGTAAGAGCTTCGCCGTTGTTGCCGAGCAGATCAGAGACCTTTCCATGCAGACCAAAGAATCAACTGAGAACATCAGAAACATTATTATGGATCTTGAAGAAGAATCCAATTCTGCTTCCGATGCGGTTTCCCGTTCTGTAGAGAAGGCTCAGTCCCAGGATCAGATAATAAGCGGCGTTGAAGAAAACTTCGGTTCTATTGAATCTGATATGCTTACCCTTGCAGAACATATTAAAGGTATCGATGCTGCAATCGATAATCTCCAGACTTCAAACCAGGGAATCGTCGATGCAATCCAACAGCTCTTCGCAGTGGCTGAGGAAGTTACAGCAAGTACAGATGATGTAATGGAAACAGTTAAGAAGAACAAGGATAATGTTGTGGTTGCCAACGAGGCAATGAAAGAAGTTTATGATGTTACATTGAAGATATAAAAAATGTAATCTAAAAAGGCAGGTCTTAAGATATTTAAGACCTGCCTTTTAATCTTCTGATTATATCTCACCATTTTGCGCCAAAGGTAGCACCTTTCGCTCTATAAACTCAACCCTGTCGAAAATCCTTGGCTTAAAGGTCCCCGTCATTCCGACTGATAGATTAAGCTCCTTGTTGATGTAGATGATATTGCCGCTGTCTCCAATGGCAGCATACACCTCTTTGTCATCGTAAGGTTTATACCATAAATATCCATAATTCATGAATCCAAATCGTTCACCCAGTTTAAGGTACGGTGTAAGCATTTCATCCAAATACTCTTTGGAAATGATTCTTTTGCCCATATACTCGCCGCCGTTTAATACCAGTTCACCAAGCCTTGCCAAATCAAGAGCCGATGCGCACAGTCCCCATCCTGCCGTCACGGCGCCTGAAGGGTCTGAATACCACTCAGGTTTCCTGGGGTTCTTATTCATGAAGAAATCAAACTGGTCTTCTTTTGAGCTGTCCCCATGAGGTATTCGCTTCGGCAGACCCAAGGGCTCAAATAAATTCTTATTGGCAAAAACAATGCCCTTCTCCCCTGTCGCTCTCTCTATAATTCCCTCCAGAATCTGGATGCCCAGGGTTGCATACCTGAACTCACCGGTAATTCCGTTTCTGCCACCAAGCGAATCAAGTATAGCCAGCGTAAAGTCTTTGGATGTACACACCTTTTTCCAGGGTTCAGACTTTCCCTTATAAGGCGCTGTCATGGTTAAAAGATGTCTTATGGTAACGTCATAGATAGTCTTCTCCCCGCGTTTCACCGTGTAATCGGGAAAGAAATCCATAACCTTCTGATCAACGCTCTTTATATAACCCTTATCCAATGCTATTCCTGCCAATAATGCCATTACACCTTTGGTAACAGAATTTACATTCATGGAATCCTCTGTCTTAAATCCATGCCAGCAATCATCATAGACTGTTTCCCCATCTTTAATGGCGAAAATCTGACATATGTTGCTCTCATTCCCGGTGCTTGCGGAAATGTATCTGTGAAGTTGTTCTTTGTTCAAAATAAAAGCCTCCTCTTAGGTAAGATTTGGACGTCCTAAGAAAAGGCTAATATGATTAAAAATTGTTTTCAAGTAGTTTTTTTACTCAATATAAATATTCTTCTTTTTGCTTCAGTTTCACCCGGCCAAGCAAAGTAGACCACATCTTCCACATCAAAGAAATGGCTGAATATTTCTTCCCACTCTTCATCAGTTCTTGTAACCATTCTGAGAATTCCATTGACAAAGAGTTGATTTTCATTCTTAATCTCAATACCTCTCTCAGGATTGCTTATGGGTTCGGCATAGTAGTTCATAGAAATAATTACCTTGGCGTTAGGGGTTGCAATTCTTGCAATGTTCTCTATTATGTTACCTGCGATATCTGAGGGCAGGACATCTATAACATTGCTGCAGAATATACCTTCATAAACATTGGTTGGAGATTCTTTAATCCAATTATCTGAAACGCATTCTGCCTTGAAGCCACTTTTAATGCCATAAATCTCCTTAAGGAAATTGGTAAGCACTATGGCATTCTCAACCACATCAACACAGGTGACATCCTTACATCCCGACTTGCTTAATGTAATGCCGGCCCAACCTTCACCGCACCCATAATCCAGGACTTTGCTTCGTCCTGCCAAATGCTCGACAATTACATCTCTAAGCTTCTCTGCTGGAGCCAGCTCCTTCCACCCATTTTGAACGTCTGCTTCTTTCTTGTATTCCTCCATTTCCTTCTCATCCATTTCAAAAGCCTGATCCCAGAACTTTTTGGCACCCTCGTAGATACTGTCATTTTTACTCATTAAAGCCACTCCTTTTTACCAATTCTGCTTTTAAGTCTACCACATACTGTGCCTGCTGTCTTTTAAGATATCCTCCAAGAAGTGGCTTTAGAATAAACCTTTTTGCCTCAACGTTCTCTTCAAGAGTTAACCTGGTTCCCCCGTCAATTTCGGTTAAGGTACCAATCCAATGGCCCTTCATATTTACATTCTCCATATCAAATTCCCAGCGTTTGTATAAGTCATATAACGTTGTGGTAAAAACCGTCGTTATCCCATCATTTGAACATTCAATAAACTGTCTGTAGTTCAAAGACTGAAGATTTTTTATGTCGCTCCTCCATCGATAATTTTTGTGGGAAGTCAATACCTCCCATACCATGTGAATATCATAATCCAGGTCTATTATTTTTTTTGAAACCGTCATCGTCATGTCTCCCAACCATTTTTTCTCACATATATTTATAATCCGGCACAAAAAACAGGCCTGAATCACACGGATTCAGACCTGTTTTGCACTGATTATTTTTGATTCTCTGAACTTAATCCTTCAATCCTATTCCTTAACACTACCGATTGTAAGACCGGTTACAAAATATCTCTGAAGGAAAGGATACAGCATAATAATGGGAAGCATTGTTGCTACAGTCGCAGCTGCACGAATTGTAATGGGGGTTATCGTTGCTGCACCGTTCTTGGCATTCTCTGCAGATCCACTCTGCTGCATAACTGATGACAAAAGTTTCATCAACTCATACTGAAGAGTTGTATACTCTGTCTTCATACGGTTATAGAGCATTGCATCGAACCAGCTGTTCCACTGCCATACCGCAATGAACAAAGCTACTGTCGCATACACAGGCTTACAAAGCGGTGAAACGATATCTTTGAAAACCGTCCAATATCCTGCACCGTCAAGCTGTGCTGACTCTTCCAAGCTGTCCGGAATACCTTCCATGTATGTTCTCATAACCAGCATGTTAAATGCACTGATCATACCGGGAATCCAGTACACGTGGAATGTACCGGTGAGTCCGAGGTTTTTGTAAAGGAGGAAAATAGGAATCATTCCGGCATTTACATACATGGTAATTACCCAAAACAGTGACAACTGAGATTTGAAAAGGAATCTCTTTCTACTTACGATGAATGCCAGAATTGCGTTGGCAAACAAAGATGTCAATGTTGCTATTACAGTTCTTAAAATTGTTATTTTGGCTCCTACCCAAATGTTCTGCATGTCCAGAACTGTTTTATAGTTCTTCATGGAGAACTTACGGGGCCATAAATATATTCCGCCTCTTACGGCATCAATACCATCGTTAAATGATAAAGCTACTGTGTTGACAACGGGATATAAAGTTATAATCACGAAAACCGCAAGAAAGATAACAGTAAATGCAAAAAAGATTTTATCTCTGATGGGTTCTCTTACTTTATGATTAGTTTCACCATTCATAATCGTTTCCTACCCTTCCTTAGAATAATCTTTCTTCCGTATATTTTCTTGCAAAGGCATTTGCAATGACTACCAGAGCGATACTTACAAGACTCTTAAACAGTCCGGCTGCAGTACCAAGGGAGTAGTCGTTTTGAGAAATACCCCATTTCAGCACGTAAATATCAATAGTCTGAGAAACAGACTGAACAAGGCCGTTACCTAAGAGGTACTGAACCTCAAATCCTGCGTTAAGTACATTACCCACGTTCATGAGAAGGAGAACCAGGAAAGTAGGCTTAATTCCCGGCAGAGTAATGTATCTTATCTTCTGGAGCCTGTCTGCGCCGTCAATTGATGCGGCTTCATAAAGAGCCGGATCGATTGCAGTGATTGCAGCCAGGTAGATGATTGCATTCCAACCTGTTTCCTTCCAGTTTTGGGCAAAGGCAACTATCCACCAGAAATACTTGGGGAAAGCAAAAAAGTTGATTGCCTGATTCACGAAGCCAAATCTCAATAAGAGATCATTGACAATACCGCTTGCGGAAAGTGAATCGTGAAGAATACCGGTAACAACAATCCATGAAAGGAAGTGAGGCAGGTAAGAAATTGTCTGGATAGGTTTCTTAATCCATGCTCTCTTAACTTCGTTAAGCAATACTGCTGTCAAAACCGCCATAAAGGTTGTCGTCACAATATTGATAACACCCATTGCAAATGTGTTACGTACTGCTTTTATAAATACATCATCCCCAAACAGGAATCTGAACTTATCCAAGCCAACAAACTTGGAACCAAGGATTCCGCTCTTGGGTTTGTAATTTTCGAACGCCATAAGCCAGCCTGTCAAAGGCCAGTAATAGAATAAAATACCGTATGCTACTAAAAAGATTGTGCCTATAACAAGGAATTTCTGTTTTTTAATTTCTTTCCAGGTTACTTTAACTTTCTTTTCTTTAACTTTTGTTCGGGCCATAGTTAACTCCTATTAAACAGAGGCGGCATTTATTGCAGAAACGCCGCCTCTATTATTAGCTAGTGAATGTCAAGTGACATCAGGAATCTTATTTGAATGTATCAAGGATATCCTGCATCTCTTTCAAGAAGTCTTCAGGTTTGCATGCTTTGTAAACTTCCATGTACTGATTCCAGCCATCGTCAAAGTTCTTAGCCATAACAACCTTAGGAAGCCACTCGTGCTTAACTTCACCCATCTTAGCCCAAGCTACACCACCGGGTGTCTCAGTTGTGAAGTTATTTGAGAATGAGTACATAGGGAACCAAGGTCCGTTTGTCTCAACTACAGAGCCGATCATCTGAGGATATGTTGTAACACCATAAGCATTGAAGCAATCCTTAAGGGGCTGAGCCATATCGTTCATGAACTCTGAAGGCTGCTCTTCGGGCTTGTTAGCGTTCTTTCCATCGCGGCTTGTTCCATGCCACTGAGGGAAGTATGAATACTGACATCTGTGAGAAGCCTGGTAAGAAGTATCTGCCCAGTTCTGTCTCTGCTCAGGTGAACGCTCATATAATCCGTTAGCATCTACAGTGTAGTCAACTCCTTCAACGCCCCAGAATCTGAGATCGTGAAGTTCCTGATCCATAGCACAGTCAACGAGGAACTTGAATGCCTTGTCGGGATCCTTACAATCAGTTGTGATTGCGATACCGGAAGCCTGGTTAACTGTATCATCATATGTATGCCATCTGTTCTCCATGCCGGGCTTTGTTGTAAGTCCAAGGGGAACGTAGTTGCAGCCCTTCTCATCAAGGCCTGTCTGCTTGAAGGAATCGTTTACTGTGTAAGCGAAATCCCACCACTGGTCAACCATACCAAGTACACGACCTGTAGAAAGCTTTGCAATATACTCATCATATGTCTGAGTGAATGACTCGGGATCAACAAATCCCTTGTTGTACTCTTCGTTAAGTTTCTTTAAGTATAACTTTGTATCTTCTGATGTGTTGTAATCTTCGATAGTCATGTTGGACTTGTTAACGATTACAGAACCATCATTGGGATAACCTGCAAGGAACTGACCTGCATTCTCAAGACAGAAGTATCTCCAGTCTTCGCAGAGGATTGTGTAAGCAATGTTCTCTGTGCCGTCTTCCATTGTAGGATGCTCAGCAATGTAGCCTTCAAGAACGTCGAAGTACTGATCCATGGTCTCGATCTTGGGATATCCTGCCCACTCAAGAACCTTTACCTGAATCCAGAAAGCTTCGTCGTTGTGAGTTGTAGCTTTGCTTTCGCCCATTGTGTTTCCGAAAGGATTGATCCAGTAGATATGTCCATCAGGCTGACGGAACTTATCCCACTCTTCAGGTGTGAACCATGTGTCTCTGAACTCGGGATACTGATCAATGTAATCATCGAGGGGAACAAGAGCATCTGCATCGATAAGAAGATTCATCTCATCAGAATCGATGAAGTCAGGATACTCGCCGCCTGCGATCAAAGTACCTGTTGCTTCGGAAGCAGTCTGTCCTGTAAGCCAGGTCTCTTTAACCTTTACGCCCCACTTATCAGCGATCATCTGAGCGATTTCGTTGTCGTCATTAATCTCTGAACCGGGCATTGTGATAAACATTGTAAACTCGGTAACCTCACCGGGTTCGGTAGTTGCTTCTGCAGAGCCACCGTCATCAGACTTGGTTGCAGTTTCGGTAGTTCCGCTGTCGGTAGTTGCAGCAGATCCGCCTGCGTTGCCGCCACATCCTGCAAGAAGGGACATTACCATGCCCATAGCAAGAAGAGCAGAAACAATCTTTTTCTTCATATTAATTGTACCTCCCTTGTGTAATATGATAGTAAACTACTCTTCAATTATATTTCGTGCACGTGCACGTTGCTACCCGACAAATTCTGAATAATTACCCGACAAATTTCATCTCTTATTTTTTCTATATTTTGACGGGGTACATCCATTGGCCTCTATGAACTTTTTAATGAAATAATCCGTGTCTTTGTACCCTACTTTTTCTGCTATATCCACGATTTTAAGCTCAGTATTCATAAGCAGACCTTCGGCCTTACTTATCCTATAGGATGTCAGGTAATCCTTAAACGACTGTCCGTGTTTCTTTTGGAACATCTGTCCCAAATACGAGCTGTTAATGAAGTACTTCCTGCCAAGATCTCTTAAAGTAAGATTGGCGTCGTAATTATCTCGAACTTCCTTCTCAATCTCCAAAAGAACCCCGCCGGAAATATTCTTTCTAAGCTGAGAAAGATAATGAGCATAATCGCAGCAAAATGAAACCAAGTGATTCTTACTTCCCCGGATTATATCCTCCTCCGAAGAATGCTCTGCAATAAATCTCAATATTTCCTGCTGATCAAGTTCGGAATCAAGTTCTGTTGCAACATGAATCAACTGGAAAAGCAGGTAATTAATATTAAGTCTTTTAGTCTGTGACGACTCAATCTTGTTCAGCTCTTCATAGAAATGATCGACGGAATTTCTGATTGCACTCTCCTCATCCGTCATAATGCTTGCCAAAAGCTCGTCAATTTTATTCTTCTGAATTACTACGGCATTGGAATCATTTGATGTCTCATCATCGTAGTAATAAATATTTTTCTTTCCTCTGAATGCCTCCAGGGACTTGAGGATACAGGCACTGGTGTAAGATTTGGATATCTGATCGATTCTCGATACAGTTTTTCCCACAAAAATCGTGATCTCACAGCCCGTTTCAGACAAAACGTAGAGACGCAGTTTTTCCAAATAATCCTCAAAAGAAATCTCTCTCTTGGAGGCCATGTAGTCACAGTAAATCAAACCTATGTCATAGCATTTCTCATCCTGAGAAACGTCAAAAATGCAATGCTCTTTCTCATCCTTCAAATAATCCCTGACTGCGGTGAAAACCTGTCTTTGAAGCCCCCTGATTTCACCCTCTTCCGCTTCTTCAGGCGTGTCGCTTTGCCCCGCGAGCTCCAGGTCTACATACCTGATTTCCTCAGAAAGGTGAAGGTGGTTCTTAACGTAATTAATGTTGCTTTCATCAAACTTTCCGAACAAAAGCGCAATAAGATTCCTTGCAAGATAAGCCTGCTCCATGGACAGGCGAGACTGCTCCTCCTCATCACGGTTGTCGGACTGCTTGGCGATTTTACGCAGGACTCCCTTAAGCTCAGACATTTCAACAGGCTTCAGCATATACTCCATGCATTCGTACCTAAGGGCCGTCTGTATATAGGTGAAGTCCTTAAAGCCTGTAAGAATTATGTAAAAAGCGTCTGAAATCTCCTCTTCTCTTATCCTTTTCAGGAGTTCGATTCCCGTCATCTCAGGCATTTTGATATCGGCAAAAATAACGTCCACCTTATTTTCCTTAAGGTACTCGTATGCCTCAAGACCGTTTGCGCAGCTTTTTACAACATCAAAGCCCTCCGCTTCCCAGTCAATCAGGCTCTTAAGTCCCTGCAAAATATAAGGTTCATCATCAACCAGTAAAACTTTTCTCATAAGTGCATCCCTTCGGAATTATTACTGTAACGGTGGTTCCCACACCTTTTTCGGATTCAACCATGAATTTAACCCGGTCTTCCGTTGCCATTCGAAGCCTCAGACAGGCATTTACCATGCCGATTCGACCGGCCTGCTTAAGATCTTCAATTGAGGCATTGTTCATTTTATCCAAAAGCGCAGCGGCTGCTTCATCCGATAGTCCTCCGCCGGTGTCTTCGATTTCTATTATCATGTCCTCATCCTTGTAGTAAACCCTTACAAAGATCCATCCGGGACTTGATTTGGCCTCGATTCCGTGTACACAGGCGTTTTCGACAAAGGTAACTATTGTAAGTCTTGGAATAAAGGAGTTCCGACATTTGTCTTCCACTTCAAGATCATACGAAAGCCTTTCGCCAAACCTGTACTTTTGAAGGCCAAGATATGCTTTAACGAAATCCATTTCCCTCTCAACAGTGGTTCTGTCCTCGTTCCAGTCAGCGTTGTTTCTCTCAATAACCGCCAGCTTCTCAACCATTTCCGCAGTCTCAGTCTCGCCCCTTAAGACAGAATGCATTCGAATGCTTTCCAGAGCATTGAACAGGAAGTGGGGGTTGATCTGGGAATGAAGGGCCAGAAGTTCAGCCTGCTGTTTGGCAATGTTAATCTCCTGCTCTTTAATCTTTGCCAGGTTCACAGCCTGAGTCAGCTTTGCGTAAATAAGAGGAAGCACAGCATTTACTAATAGAAGAATAATAAACACAGGCCATCTTTTCTTTATATATGCAAGTGCAGGGCTTGTCTCCGCGGAAATAAGAATATGGAAAGTTGTTCCATAGTAGGTATAATCCGTGGTGTAAACAATCTTGTCCTTAACTTCGTTAAAGGTCATATAGTCATCAAAGAGATTGTTGTTTCCTCCTGTGTAGACGAATACATTCTCATCATCTGCCACATAGCCTTCCGCGCCGGTTGCAACGGATTCCATATCTCTCGAAAAAATACCGTAATCTATGACTACACGACAGAACTTCTCGTATTTATCTTTGGAGGGGTTGCCGATTTTCTTAAGGATATAAAGTCTTCTTCTGGGTGCAGAAACAGCTCCGGCTTCTCTGTCATAAGAGAACATTACAAGCATGTCCTGACCGGATTCCACGTACTTTTGATACCACTCTCTGTCCTTAACTGCATCGATTCTGTAAACACCACCGCCATTAATGATTGTGGGGTTTGCGGTGTATGTCTCAAGAACCAGGTTATTGATGGAGTACAGAGCCTTTAAGTAATCGTCTCCAGTACTGTCATGGTAATCCTGGTAATATTCAAGCCCGCTGCTGTACTCCTTCTCCAGAAATTCGTTCATTTCCGTACTCTTGTACACGTTCTTAATAATAGAGTAAGCGTTGGCAAGCACACTGCCGAAAGAGTATTCAATGTTCTCCGCAGTTTTCTCGTATATATGTATGCTGTCATTTCTTCCTGAATTAATCAGAGTGGTTACGAACACCACGTCCGTTGCCAGAATTGGCAAAATGATACACAATAACCAGAGTACGGCAGTCCTGTCCGGCCGTACTCTGGTTTTCCTCAAATCCATTATCTTTTTAATGTAATTCCTAACTCCACCCATATAATTAATATCTCATTCGGTCAGGCATCGTGTCAACCGAATTTGTCTTTCCAGAGGTCTTTCCATGGTCTTCTCCATGGATTCGCGGCTCCTTTTACATCTCTTGGCATCTTTTCTGGCCCCACGGCATCGGGATTTTCTATTTTCCTTTTCCCGATGCCTGAAATTAAGCTTTTAAGGCATAATGGGCATCGGGATTTGTTATTTTCATATTTTCGATGCTCAACTTTACCTTTCTAGGCCATTTTAGGCATCGGGATTATCTATTTTCCTTTTTCCGATGCCTTCAGGTATGTGTTACCCCTATAGCTTTTCAAGCTCCCTTGCGAAGATTTCCTGGTAGGTCTCCTGCTCAGCCCGTAAATCTTCCGTGGTAAAACCCTTACCTTTCTCAGCTTTTACAAAGTGAAGATTCTCAGCGGCTTTGGGGGTCTTTATGGCAACCTGAGTGTACTCCGGCCCAATCATCAAAAGTTTCAAAGCATCATCAGGTTCCAAAAATCCGCTGCTTATTATCCCCAAAGTATCGAAGATAGTATCATTGGCAATGGGGCCTATGACTACATCCACTGACAAACCATCTTTCATTCTTCGATTGTCGAAGATATATTGAAACCAGTTCACATCCCTCTCAAAGGAATGAATATCCAAATCATTTTCATCCAGCTCATATATATTAACAACCGCATCTTTACCGGCCCAACGATAAGCAAAGTCCTTGTCCGGAGTCAGATAAAAGCCCCATCCAAAGTCGGCATTCTTCCTGCCATAGTGGATGTCCGGATTTCTGATTTCCTTTTCGCTTGTATGATATAGGATCATTTTGAAATCCCCCTGTCACTACAATGGTACTGTCTCTAACTACCACAGTCAATGTAAATATCCATTACTATTATAGGAAATACTTCTTAATCATCTGCTCAATTTCATTCGTTCCCAACGGGGTTGTTGTTGTCTCTTCTGAAATTATAAGATTGTCTCCAAGAAATATTCCATTTCTATTCATGGTTTTGATTCGCATAACAGAACCTGTTGAATACTGCTTATCATCCATCATCCCTCTATGCTCCCAATAGATTTCTCTTCTTTCCTTGACTTTTAAAACAGTGAAATCAGGATAAATAACATTCCCGTCACTTAATTTCAAAGGACATTCATACTTGTATGGAATTCCGTGGGAAGCAAGCGCATTTGCAATAATGATTTCTGACTTGGATCTTACCCTTTCTTTCCTGTCAGTTTCAAAATATGGAACATTGGGGTTTATTTCCTTGCCGGTGTACGGCGTATTAAGCCATCTTTCAGCAAAATCTTCATCAGAAATATCAATTGGAGATATTTGATTTTTAACTTCTGTGGGATTACCGGAATAAAGAATTTGTTGTTTCTTGATTATTCCATCAGAATGTTTCAATAGATTTTCCAGACTGGAAATCTCGATGTTTAAGAGTTTTAGTTCTTTTTCGTTGTACGCTTTTTGAAGATAGGTTTTGATTGTCGAAGTATCGGCCTTTGAAATATATATTCCAGATTTATCCGAGCTATCTTCACGCAAGTAATATTGTGTCCTCTTGGCAGACTTTGTTACATGAATCTTTCCGGGCGGAGCCTTACTTAGAGATGCCTCCAGTTCTTCCCGTATGGCAAGAAGATCATGATACCTTCTCTTCGCCTCCTCATACAGGATTGTCGGCTTGTTAATTAAATTGTTCTTCTGTTTTTTCGTGGTAATTACCTCCTTAATTATTTGTGTTTTTGCTATTTATTTTGCATAAAGCATCGGAATTAATAGTATTTGAAATTCCGTTGCCCATTTGTCCCTTTTCTTTTCAATCTAGGCATCGAGATTGTTGAAAATGAAAATCCCGTTGCCTATAATCCCTTATTCCTTTGAATTCGTGCATCGATAATGGGGATAATTTGATTTCCGATGCCTAAACCACCATGTTTAAAGAAATTTGGCATCGGAATTGAGATAATCAAGATTTTCGATGCTCAGCAGAACATAAATAGCGGAAATCGAGCATCGAAAACGAATAAAACTAGATTTCCGATGCCCACCCGGCCATAGATAGGCGGCCATAGATAGACGGCCATAGGTGGGCATCGAAAAGGAAAATCAGTAAGACTTATTCGTATTCTACAGTTGCAGGGGGCTTGGGAGTGTAGTCAAACAGTACTCTGTTGATTCCGGGCACCTCTGAAATAATACGATTGACAAGATGGTCAATCAACTCATCTGAAAGGTGTTCAACTGTAACCTCCATAACATCTGTGGTGTTGATTGCGCGGATGATGCAGGGCCAGTCGAAGGTACGCTTTCCGTCCTTAACACCTGTTGACTTGAAATCAGGAACCACAGTGAAGTACTGCCATACCTTGCCTTCAAGACCATTCTTTGCAAACTCTTCACGAAGAATAGCATCAGATTCGCGGACTGCTTCAAGTCTGTCTCTTGTGATGGCACCGGGACAGCGAACTCCAAGTCCGGGGCCGGGGAAGGGCTGACGATAAACCATGTTTGCAGGCAATCCCAGTCTCTCACCCACAATTCTAACCTCATCTTTAAAGAGGATTTTAACGGGCTCAACAAGTTCGAAGTTCATATCTTCAGGAAGACCGCCGGCATTGTGATGTGCCTTGATTCCTGCTTCACTCTCTAAGATATCGGGCCAGATTGTACCCTGTGCAAGGAACTCGATTCCGTCAAGTTTCTTAGCTTCCTCAGCAAACACTTCGATGAACTCGCCGCCGATAATCTTTCTCTTGGTTTCAGGATCTGTAACTCCTGCAAGTTTATCAAGGAAACGATCTGTTGCATCAACATAGATAAGGTTAGCTTTCATCTGGTTACGGAAAACTTCGATAACCTGCTCAGGCTCTCCCTTTCTCAAAAGTCCATGGTTAACATGAACACAGGTAAGCTGATCTCCGATTGCCTTGATAAGCAAAGCTGCAACTACGGATGAGTCTACTCCTCCTGATAAAGCAAGTAATACCTTCTTGCTTCCAACCTGTTCTTTCACAAGTTTAACCTGTTCTTCAATAAATGCATCTGCAAGCTCAGGTGTTGTGATGCGGACCATATCGTCCGGTCTTCTGTCATTTCCCATTTTGATTCCTCTCTTTATTTTGTGATTTTCTTCAACAACTTATTGTTCAGTAAACTTAGTAACCAGGCACTGACAATGCCAAGGACAAATACAACTATTACAAAAAGTTCCTGACTCTTTATATAATAAAGGCTTTTCAACTTACTTGTAAATGAGAAACAGAATAATTCAACAAATAATCCGTGAATCAAATAAAACTCAAGTGTAATCCTGCCCATAAAATCAAGAAATCGGTTGCCGATACGTATCTTCATACTAAGAAGGAAGGAGAAAAATACTACCGCAAAGGAGAATAAAACATCCCCCACTAATGTAATCCGCCTTCTCAAAACAGTGTCCGGAGCATCCCAGGTCTCCCCGTAATATGAGAAATTTCCCCTTGCGTACTGCCAGAACCTGTACGCTCCAAAAACAAGGGCCACACCGGCAATCAAATAAACGATATAATATTTCTTCAAATGGGGAATGATTCGGTCCTCATACATGGCAAAGATTATTCCGACCACGAAAAGATGAATGGAGTTGTACCACCACTCTCCGCCAACCCAGCCATCGTAATGATTAAGGGCTGTTCCAAGAAGCTGGTAGCCCACCGTGAAGGCCAGAACTATGGAAAGTGCTATCTTCTCATTCTTGCAGAATCTAAATGCCAGATAGAAGCACAAATAGAAAAAGGGAATTATACAAACATACCATCCGTTGGGATTTGAGAGCTTAATTCCGCTTAAATAGTAGAAAAGCTGTTTCCCGCTGATTTTCTCCCCCAGAAGATATCTGAAAGGGAGAAAAATCCATGTGACAATATAAGCCAATGCCACAATTGGGAAAATTCGCTTGAGAATAAATTTCTTATTAAGATAATCAGGTTTGGTTTTGAGGCTTTTGTATAATCCGTAGCCGGAGCAGAATGTGAAGAAGGAAACCAAAACAAAACCCACTTCCACAAACATATCAAGACCACCGATATAGAATTTCTTGTCAATCCAGGATGCACTGGTTTTCTGACTGCAATGATGAAGCATAATAAGAAGCGCCACAAAGCCCTGAATGGCCTTCATCTGTCTCAAAGAGAATGCTTCCTCATTAAATGATCCAATCTTTTTAAACTTCGCTCCCCATAAAAGTACAACAAGTATTATGGGGTAAACTATATAAATTGGCTGCATAATAAATTACTTCCTCCCAATATTTCTTTTGCATACATTCATCATTATAGGCAAAGGATTATCGGGAAAATAGTTGCTTTTTTTCGTTTTGATGTGATTATTTTAGGATAGCTCAATCCCGGACTTTACACTTCAAAATCAAGGCAGCTTCTGATCTTGGTATAAGGTCTTACAGCGCTGTCGGCAACTGCCACGTGATCAGGGTGAACTGCATATCCCTTAAGCGCCTCAAAGGATTCAAGGGTGGAATCAAGCATCAAATCAGCGTTTGAGGTCTCAAGTCCATTGGTGTAAACCTTAATCTCCACAAGTCCGGGAACCTTACCTTTAAGTCCTTCAAGTCCGGTCTTGATACCCTCCTTGATTCGAGCCTTTTCCTCTGCTGTGTATTCATCTTTAAGTGTCCAAAGAATTACGTGTTTAACCATTGTATTTCCTCCATTAATTATATATATGTTAAAAACCCAATCTTCTAATCTCTTCCACCAGGTTCCTTCCGTACACCTCACATCCAAAGCAATTGGGATGAAGGTTATCAAGGAAGTATTCAGGCAGGTGTGGAACAAGTTTCATTCCATCGATAATCTGTACATTCTTATAACGTCCCGCAATCTTTTTCACATTCTCGCAAAAGGCATACAGAACCGGCAATGCCTCAAGATTATCACCCCTCCAAAGAGGTGAAATACAAAGAATAGGAATTTCATTGCCATATATGCCTGTAAGTGTCTCATAGTACTCTTCGACAACGCTCATGTCCTTATCGCCATACTGGTTGGTTCCAAGAGCCACTATAATCTTATCCGGATTGTAACCCTCCATCTTCATAAGGGAATTCTTGTCATAAACATATCCGCCAATTCCCTGATTAATAATGTCGTAATTAAGCAATCTGTTGGCAACGCTTACATAGGTACATGAAGATCTTAACGGACCGTATCCCTGGGTAATGGAGTCTCCGAGCCACAGTACCTTCTCATTCTTTTTAGCCCTTGTAACCTTGGCATCTGCCTCAAAGTTTCTAATGAGAACCGTCTCATCAGCAGTCAGGTAGATAATTACATTCTTCTCACCCTCAGGAAGCTCCCACTCAATCCTTCCGGTGTCAAGAACGTCCTTCACGTAAACAATATCTGTAACAAGCCCGTTAACTGCCAGTTCAAAAGAATCTGCTGAGCCCTTCCATATAATCTTATAATCGAAAGCCACCTTCCTTGCACTGGTGGTAAACTCCAAAGTCTTGGCAGATGAAGCCGTGCATCTTTCATACCAGAAATCCATGGCCCCCTTGAAGTACTCTATCTGCTTCTTTGAATACTGGAAGGCCTGCAAATATCCATCCTCAGTCTCCTCGAACTCATAGGCTCCGAAATATATGCTTTTTAATTCCTCGTTATTTAAAATCATTTTCCTTCTCCCATAAAAAAATACTCACGATTAGTATGGTAAATAACTTATCCTCTTTCGTCAATGGTAAACTCCACCGCGTGTTTTCTTGCCCACAGAGGAAAGTGCGACATCTGGCACTTCTCATTGGCCCTCTCCTTTATTGCAATGGAGTCGAAAAAGGCTTTCCATAAGTCAGTATACTCGTCATTCTCCTCCTCTGTCTGCGCTAATCTTGCGAATTCTCTATCATTTATTTGCCACATGTAATAGGGTTCATTCTTTCTGTGTACCACAGCCTCCCTATGTACATCATCAACAATCATGAAATTCTCCGAAGGCATTCTGTCCTGAAAAAGCGGACCCAGATATGATGCCACCCTGCTCTTTGGTTCGAAATGGGCAACATATAAATTTCCCAGCTGGTGAAAACGCAGTATCTCCCTGAATCGCTCAGCCTCCCTAACTACCCTGGCTCTAATCTCGCGATTTCTTATTATATCTCTGTACTGGACCATCTTAAGGGCATTCTCTCCAAACCTGAAGCCAAGAAGAAGCACATGGTAAATGTTATCAAGAACGTCCTCCTCATAAGCCATGGCTGTATAGGCAAGTTCCTGATAGAAGTGATATGATATCCCCCTGATTATTGATGTTGCCACCTTCTCGGCCTTCGCCTCATCAGGCTCCACATGGATATACTCATCAAGAAAAGACTGTTGCCCCAATGGTTCAAGCAACAATCTTATATTCTTATACCCCAGTTTGCTTTCCGAGGCCTCATATATACAGGTAAGCATAGCCTCCCACCCGGGAGCACACGTAAATATTGTCATGCCATCTCCAAATTACAATCCGAAAACAGGCTCATCTGTCTTCCGGTATTAAGACTGTCTTCTATCTGATAAACCTCTCTGTGCTCAAGGTCCGTTAACTGCCCCATAATGAAACGCTGTTCTATGGGGGTACGGTTAAGCATCTTACCGTTACAGGTAATAAAATACTGAGCTCTCTTAAGCACCACATGCATTCTCTTAAGCATTTCGAAATTCACATTGCCGTATCTTCTGGCACTGATAATCCTCTTAACGCTGGTGGGTCCGATTCCCGGAACTCTTAATAGCATTTCCACCGGAGCCCTGTTAATTTCCACCGGGAAAATATCCAGATGGTTGAGGGCCCAGAAACATTTGGGATCCACCCTGTAATCAAGAAAGGGATTATCTTTGGTGAGTATCTCCTCTGCTCCAAAGCCATAATATCTTAACAGCCAGTCAGCCTGATAAAGTCTGTGTTCTCTGAGAAGAGGAACCGGCGTATCCTTTCCCGGAAGAGTATCATCATCATTAATGGGAATATAAGCCGAATAGAAAACTCTCTTCAAGTCAAAGCTTTGATACAAAGCCTGAGTGGTTCTGATTAGTTCAAGATCAGTCTCATTGCTGGCACCGATAATCATCTGGGTACTCTGTCCTGCCGGGGCGAAAGGTCTCCTTAAAAGGGCATCATTGCGCTCCGCAGGATACAAGAAAGGCTGATCGCTGCTTCCCTCAATTCTCCCTGCTTCCGGCCCGAAAATACTGTTAACCAGATGCTTATTAATACCGCACCTCTCCATCCTTGCGGACTTTCCAATAGCCACCCTGTGTCCCGCAATTGTTCCGGAGATTCGGTTCATGGGCTCTATTATATTCTTCATTGTCTTGTTGGGAGCAAGTTTACTTAAGCTTTGTTCTGTAGGCAGCTCCATGTTTATGCTTATTCTGTCAGCCAACAGTCCCGCAGAATACAAGAGTTCCTCGGAAGCACCGGGAATAGCCTTCACATGGATATAACCGTTAAACTTATACTTGGTACGAAGAAGCCTCAGGGTCTCACAGATCTTCTCCATGGTATAATCCGGGTTCCTGTAAACGCCGGAACTAAGGAAAAGTCCCTCGATATAGTTCCTCTTATAGAACTCTATGGTAAGGGTGCAGATTTCCTCAGGAGTAAAGAGTGCTCTCTCCACGTCATTGCTCACTCTGTTCTTACAGTATTTGCAATCATATATACAATGATTGGTCATCAAAATCTTAAGCAGGGAAATACAGCGTCCATCTGCAGAAAAGGCGTGACAGACACCGGCGGCAACAGAATTGCCAAGAAATCCTTCCTTGCCGCCGCGGCTTACGCCACTTGAAGTGCAAGCCACATCATACTTGGCGGCATCGGATAGAATTGTAAGTTTCTCTTTTAAAGAATCATTCGCGCTTAAATCGTACATTTGTTCGTCCTCTATATTTATAATAGAACAAATGTTTTGATTTGTAAAGAACTATTTACTGATTAAGCGCACTCATTTATGTTCCACTTTTGTGCTTCGGAGCCATCGAAATAGCTGAGATACACTCTGTTTTTACCAACATCATAACTGAGGGCAAAAACCTTGTTGTAAATTATGTAGTAAGCCCCGGTTTCATCGTTGTATGCGATATTCCACTTCTGAGCATCGGAGCCGTCGGGCATGTAAGCAAACACTTCGCCATCCTGCTTTCCGATTCCTTCAGGGACGTCCAGACACAGATTTGTTTCCATAAATCTTACCGTGGAGTACTCTTCGTTGCTCAGAATCTCCACCTTCACAGCACTGTCATCGTCTGCGTCTGAATAGTACAGAGCCGTTTTATCTTCCTCATCGGCATCATCTCCCGCCGCAAGGGCAACTTCAGCATCCGACATGGGACTCACAACATATTCTCCCTTAGGCATTTCTACATATGAGTGGAAGGCCACGTAATCCGAATACAGCTCTGTATCTTCATCTCTCATAAAAATGGCTTTGCAAAAAGGAATAGTCCTGACTGCCACAAAGACAGCAATTGCTGTCAGCAAATAGCCACCCACTTCCAAAGCAAATTTCTTTTTATCCTCCACAACCAATGCATCCAGGTTCTTAACTGTTTTGATGTATCCATCCACAGCCATTGGCAGAAGAAGCACGAAATAGACGAAGGTATACTGTGCTTTGGCCTCCCATACCGTATGGAAAACAAATCCTCCGATTAAGGTCAGCATGAAGAACATGGCGGCTTCGTTTTTCTCCTTGCAGAAGAAGATAAATAAAACAACACCGAAAAGAATAATGAACTGCAACCTGTCCAGATAAGGGAAAAAATAGTCGTTGTAATTTTCGATGGATAACAGATTATCCAGCCACGTAGGCATCTGAATCACGCCGTCCGTGGGCATTGCATGGTTAATCCACCAGCCCTGAAAGCCCGGATTGTTCCACTGGGAAGCGTTTTTGCCCGAGAAAAAGTCAAGGGCATAATGAGGATCTTCCTTAAATCTGTCCACGCTTTTTTCTATGCCGTCGATACTTCTTTCCTCATGAAGGTCCTTGTTGTAGCCGCTTTCGTAATAGGCCTTGAAGGTGCTGTTGCTGTTGTCGTACCATCCGTCGAACAGGGGACTTCCTTCCTTTAATCCCATATTTATCCAGGAAAAAGGCGACATTCCCTCACCTAATGAACGGCCTGATATAAGCTTAACTGTATGATCCAGAGCTGAACCGTTAAAGAGTATCGAAACCACAACGGCTGCCAACAGTGCAGCCATATATATGTATTTTTTGAAGCTCTTTATCAAAAGGAAAATAATATATAGCGCCAGGGCTATTCCAAAAATGGCATAGTTCTGCTTAACCGCTATAGCCAAAAACATGCACACGAATGAAAGGATGGCGTACTTAGGCTTTCTCTCCTTCTTAAACATCTGTGCAAGGTTAAAGGCCCAAACTCCCAAAGCCAGGCCGATAATGGTACCGTACACAAAGGTTGTATAGAACACTATTGGTAAAAACGCGACTCTCAGCGCAACAATACCCACCGCGCGTCCGTCTGTTTTCTCTTTATCATCAGCCCAGGATATGAAGCATTTGGTAAGCATAAGCACCGCGAAAATGTTTAGAACCTGGAATACGGTGTAATTGTAGTGGCCGAAGATTTTGCCAAGAGCATATAAAAGCAAAACGATTCCGGCCTGGTTGGTGTTGACGCTTAAATATCCTCCCACATCAAGAGCAGAGAAATCACCGTTTGACATATCAAATGCGACTTTACATACATCAAACTGATCGGCTCTGGGAGATTTGCTGATGCAAAGAACGAAAAGTAAATCTCCAAAGAATGCAACAAGGAGCAGTATCTTCACCAGTTTCTTCCCCGTGGGAAGTTTAGGCAATCTCTCTCGTATATTCAGCCTTCCAAGTAATCTGTAGCCGCCCCAAAGAGCCAATACAAAAAGGGCATTCACCAGGACATTAATCCAGAAAGAGTCCTCAATCAAATAAGAACGCTCCATTTCGTCAATGCCCGTAGTGGAAAACCCTGAAAGTATCAAAAGATAAATGACTATTGCTGCGAACAGTCCCACCGTTATGTATTTTACAAATAAACTCAAGTTCAGTTTATTCTTCATAAAAACTCTGTGTCCTCTCCCATTTAGCAGTTGCTTTAAGCTAATTATAGGGCACAAAAATAATGATTTTCTTAAGATTTGTTTTATTTCATTTTATTTTTAGCTGTTGCTCTGAATTCTGTTCATTCTTGCATAGCTTCCGTTAAGAGCAACAAGTTCTTCGTGTGTACCCTTCTCAGTAATCCTGCCATTCTCAATCACAAGTATCTGATCCGCATTTCTGATGGTTGAAAGCCTGTGGGCGATTGCTATGATTGTTCTTGAACCCACAATACCGGAAATAGCTTCCTGAATCTGTCTTTCAGTCTCAACATCGACAGAAGCGGTGGCCTCATCAAGAATAATGATGGGGGATTTTCGAAGAATTGCTCTTGCTATGGCAACACGCTGCTTCTGGCCGCCGGACAGGCGAAGTCCTCTCTCTCCCACCAGGGTGTCATATCCATCAGGCATTGCAAGAATATCCTCATGGATATTTGCTATTTTGGCAGCCTCTTTGATGGCATCAAGGTCCGCTTCAGGATATGCGTAGCCTATATTCTCGGCTATGGTTCCGTTAAATAAGAATGTATCCTGAAGTACCGGGGAAATGTTTTGTCTAAGGCTCTCAATGGTTACTTCATCAAGAGGATTTCCGTCCACAAGAATTCTTCCCGATGTAGGTTCGTAGAACCTTGATATCAGCTGAGTGAGTGTGGTTTTACCAACACCTGTAGGGCCCACAAGAGCAAGCATCTTGCCGGGGGCACACTTAAATGAGACGTCATCAAGCACAGGCATCTTCTCCTCGTAGGCGAAGCTTACATGGTCAAATTCAATCTCTCCCTTTACGTCCTTAAGGTCCTTGGCACCTTCCTTGTCAGTAATCTCGCAGGGTGCGTCAAGAACTGCCATAACACGCTCAGCTCCCGCCATGGACTGCTGTAAATTTTCAAGAAGATTTGCAAGGCCGGTAATTGGTGTGTAGAACAGGCTAAGGTAGAGTAAAAATGCCACAACATCCTCAACCTTAAGGCCGTCTTTCCATGCGAAATAACCACCGAAGCCCACCACAAGGATTGTACCCAGGGAGGAAATAAATTCGACGCTCGGATGGAAAATTGCGCTGATTTTGAGAGCCTTAAGCATGGCCTTAATGTGCTCGAAATTGCTTATATTGACCTGCTCGGTTTCATATTCTTCACGGCCAAAGGACTGAATCTCATGAATTCCCGAAAGGTTGTCCTGAAGTTTGCCGTTAAGTTCTCCCATTTTGGCCTGGGATATCTTAAAGAAAGGGCGAACCTTTTTGGAGAAGATAATACCCGATAAAAAGATCAGGGGAAGGGGTGCACAGGTAATCAAAGCGAGCTTGGGATTGATTGTAAGAAGCATAATAAGCACACCGATAAAGGTAACGATGTTTGTGATGCTCTCCGGAATAAGGTGAGCATAGAGAAGTTCGAAATCCCTGGTATCATTTACGATTCGGCTCATCAAATCACCGGTTTGCTTGTCGTGGAAATAGCCTATATGCATTCTCTCAAGCTTGTCATAAGTGCGTGTTCTTAAATCTCCCACCAGGTGCCAGGCTGCCTTATGGGCAAGATAATTGCTTAAGAATCTGAATAGAACTCTGAAGAGATATAACACTATAAGAATAACCGTGAAGCCGATAATTCGCTTCATTCCAGCTTCATCAACACCGGTGCTTACTATTCCTGTCATGGCAGACAATACCTTGGGTGCTGCCAGGTTTATTACAGTGAGCATCAAGGTTGAGAAAATAGCGAAGAAATACAGTGTCTTATATCTTATGGCCTCACGGCTCAGTTTCCAGAGCATCTTCATTTTGTTTGCTTATCCCCTTTAATTTTCATTTGATAAAATATATCTACCAAATTATAACACATTATCAATTCTCATTCACTGTGAGATTGTTAAGCCACCGCTCCTTTTTCATCCAAAAGTGGAATATTACGATTTTGACAAAATCAAGCAGTTTGACGCAGAAATACATCATCACGGGACCTATTGACGTATATTTCCCAAGGAGAAGAAGCATAGGAAGCATAATTGCTATAGTGATTGATGCGTCGGAATATGCACCCATCTTTGTGTCTCCCCCGGCTCTCGCCACGGCCTGCTGTGCGTTCATATAAATCCATGCAGGCATGAAGAACGACATCATGATAACCATTCTTCTGCAAATTCCTATAGCACTTGCTGAGAGCCTTCCGAAAACAACGGGTACAAGCAATGATGTCCCAAGTCCGAATACTGTCATGATGCATCCGAACAATAGCGAACCTGATAACAACCAATTCTTCTTAATCTTGGCTTCCTCAAGATTACCTTCACCAAGAGTTTTACCAATGATGACACTGGTGGCCGAGTAGATTCCGCCAAATGCGACAAAGTAAAGGTTTGCTATGGCAAAGCTGGAAGCCATGCCGGAAACTACATCCGCACCGCCTCTTCCGTTATATATGGCCGTTGTAAGGGTTTCGGAAAGCACCCATACCATCTCGCAGAAAAGCATAAGGGAGCCTTTCTTAATTATATTCCAGAAGAGTTTTCCATCCAGTTTGAAATGGGATTTTATAGTAACGGCGTACTCCGGCTTTACCATGAAATAAACAACGGCAAAAATGATAAACTCTAATGTTCTTGCTATAACCGTTGCGTATGCCGCGCCTTCTACTCCAAGAGCAGGGAAACCAAAGTTTCCGTAAATAAGCAGATAGTTAAATACCGTATTGGTCAATGTCGCTATGATGGTGACAACCAAAGGAAGTTTAACTCTTCCCATGTCTCTAAGGGAGCTGGCAATACATGCGGAAATAGTCATGGGTATTCCCACATGAAACATGATTCGGATATATTTAACACCTTCATCAAGTATCTGGGAGGCTTGTGTATTACCGATAACCATCAAGGATAATACCTGTCTCGGGAACACAACAGTAACCAGGAAATAAGGAATCAAGGCCAGGAATCCCAAAATGACCTTAAACATAAATGCCTGTTGCATTCCACCTTTATCCTTGGCCCCATAGAACTGAGTAAGGAAAATACCTCCCGACATGCATATGGTGTTGGTAAACACCATAAAAATAAACAGGACCTGTCCTGCCACATTTACTCCGGACATGGAAACATCTCCAAGTCCCGATACCATAAAGTTATCAATAAGGGAAACCAGGCTCTGAATAAGCTGTTGCAACATGATAGGCAGGGCTATCTTCAGCGCGCTCTTATAGAATTCGCCCGTTCCGAATAAGTCTCTGATCTTCATAAATCTATTTTCTTCTTCCGCTTTCTTTCATTTCTTTCTCAAAGGCCTCGGGATTTTTAAGATAGTAATCCTGATGCTCTTCCTCAGCCTCATAGAACGTTTTGAAAGGTTCCAAAGCAATTTGAGCCTTCTGACCGCTCTCGGCCTCAAGCTCAGCTATTTTCTTTAGGACCTTTTCTTTTTCTTCTTCGTTCTGATAATAGATTGCCAGAGTATAAGAAAATCCCTTGTCAATAAACTGCCCCTCTCCGTCGAAGGGATCTACGTTGGCAAGATATATTTCAAGAAGCTTATCGTAATTCACGTTTGCAGGGTCATAGGTCAACTCTATTGTCTCTCTGTGGCCGGTCTTCTGAGCCTTAACATCCTTATATGTAGGATTGACCTCATCTCCGCCGCAGTATCCGCAGGTTACCTTATCAACACCGTAGATTTTGTAAATTGGGGTGACGCACCAGAAGCATCCCCCTGCAAAATATGCTTTCATAATCAAACTCCTCTTATTATCAAAGCGACACCCGAAATAATCAGAAGGACTATTACGAGTTTCTTGATAACTTTCTCATTAATTCGTTTTGCGCTTAACATTCCGGCTCCGATTCCAAGGGCCATAACAGGAATCAGAATAAGCGCTGTCTTTAAGCTTTGAAGCGTAAACACGCCCAAAACGCAGTATATTATGATTCTCGCTGTGTTTTCAACAATGAATATGGCGCTTAAGTTTGCCTTGAACTCGTCGCTGGTCTTTGTAACGTGGCTCATGTATGCAGCCAGCAATGCCCCCACACCAAACATTCCGCAAAGAACTCCAGATAGCAGCCCGATTATCCACATTATAACTTTGGATTCTTTTAAGATGTTTATGCCATATTCCCTAAGGAACAACTCAATGCCTATGAGAATAACAACCGCACCGAATACCATCTTTATGTATCCGGCATTGACGTCTCTTAGTAGCAATGCGCCGGGAATACTTCCGGCAAGTATCAAAAGAGACAGAATAAGGACCAGCCTTTTTTGCAGTTTTCCCCTGTTCTTTATAGCCATAATAAAGTTGGCCGGATAACCAACCATCAATTCCACCGGGGATATAGCCACATTGTCCACTCCAAATCCAAGAATCGAAGTAAACACCAGAGTGTTTGCGAAGCCGCATAATCCTTTTGTAAAGAAAGCCACAAATGTGGCAATAATCCATAGTTCCACTTAATGCTCCTAATTTGTAATTCTAAGTTCTTCTGGCTCCACATGGCAGGTAAGAAAATGCACTTCCACTCCGGCCTTCTTAGCATCCTCAAAAGCTTTTCCGAACTCAGGATCCGTTTCGATATGGGGCCTTACTTCCGTTACTCCATCCATTTGAATAACAAAAGCAAGGGAGGCTATATATCCTTCCTTTTTAGCCTTAATCAATTCCCTGATATGCTTAACTCCACGTTCCGTCGGAGCATCAGGGAAATATCCGATTCCATCAAACTCAAGGGTGCACCCCTTTACCTCCATGAGGTACTTCTCTTCACCCTTTTCCATGTAGAAGTCTATTCTGGAGTTGCCATATTTATACTCAGGAATGACCACATCATAGTCCTGTTCCGACAGCCATTCTTTTACAACTTTGTTTGGAGCTTGACTGTCTATATTGAAGAGAACTCCGGTGCTTTTCTTAACTGCCACCAAATCATATTTGGTCTTGCGCTCAGGAGTCCCCGGTGCATTAAGCCACACCTCACATCCCGGAATCAACAGTTCCTTGCACCTTCCGGTATTCTTAACATGGACTGTCTCTTTATGACCATCAATATCAACTTCCGCTATGAATCTGTTAGGCCGATTTATAAATTTGGCACGGGTGATGTTGTTGTATCTCATGAATGCTTACCTGCAAATCTCAATGTAATAATCGATTAAATCAAATATCCAATCCTGAAGCTTTGAAAACTCGTAACCAACACTTGAAGCCTTCTCTATGTTAAGACTATAACTTGGCACTCCATTGTATGGTGCATTCTCGCCATGAATGTTTATAATCGCCTTTTTACCTGTTCGTTTCTCGATATACTCAACAATCTCTTTAATCGAGATAGTTCCTTCTGAGCATCCGTTAATAGGTCCTATTACATCTATGTCAACCAGATGCGCTATAAACTCTCCGGCTTCATCAGACTTAATTAGGCCGAGTTGGCTATCCATGTTATCAATGAACATCGGAACAGACTTGACTATATGCTCCACATAAAACATTAATCTGTTCGTATAATCATCTTTTCCAAGGACAAATGGATACCTGACAGCAATCCATTCTGTATCTGAATACTTTTGGCATAAGGCATTCTCTGCTTGCCTTTTAATCTCGTCATAGGAAAAAGCTGTTCTATCACACCAAATCAGCTGGGATTGGTGACCATCATAATCGGATTCTTGCGTGTCAATATGTAAAGGGTTATATACCGATGCACTGGACATATAGATATACTTATTACAATCTGCGTAATCCAACACAAGCTTTATGTCATTTGAACAATATGCGATTTTATCAATAATAACATCGTAGTGATTTCCTTTGAGAGCATTGCGCATACTCTCTTCGCTCGTTCTCTCTACGACAATTCTCTTTACTCTGTCTCTGAAATCATCATTTGCGTTTCCCCTTGTAGCAATCGTAACATCATGACCTTGCTCTAGGAGTTTATTAACCATGTGAATACCGAAGAATCTTGTTCCACCTAATACGAGAATGTTCATTGTTTATCCTTTTTTGCCCTCATTCCTTTTAAACCCTTTTAGAAAAAGCGACGTTATATTCTGATTGTACAAAGCCGTTTTTCCTGTAGAACTCGAATGCCGGAACATTTGATTCTGTCAAAAGAAATATCTGCTTAAGTCCTTGTTCCTTAATAGCTTCTTCAATAGCATGTATGAAGAATGTCCCTGCGCCGGCGCCTTGTTTTTCGGTTTTTATACAAAGTTCATTAATAATGTATTCTGTTCCTGAATACCAATGCTTGATATATCCAAGCGAGATACCTATTAGTTCCCCCGTATCATCATACAAACCATATGTGAGTGAATAGCCCTGGCCCACCAAATCGCAAATGTACATATCAAGTTGTTCTTCATCAGACCAGTCGTCATACCATGGCTCTTTGGTAAACACGCCGACAAATACCTTTTTTATTTCTTCCTTATCATCAATACTTAGTCTTTTAAGAGTATACATCTATCCTCTCTCCAATCGCTATATTCGGCAAATACAATGCCTTAATTATATCTTCTTCAAATAAAAATACTTGCTTAGTTTTGGATTCTTATCTTCTCTGACGAATTCCAATTCATATCCAAGTTTTTTATAAAACTCCGGTGCTTGAAAACCAAAAGTAGTAAGAGCTATTTTCTCATAGCCTTTTCCTTTGTACGCATCCTCGACAGCATTAACAAGTTTACTGCCAATACCATCTCTTCTATATTCTTTACCAACTACCAAATCTCCAATATGGATTTCATTATAGTAAGCGCGGCCTATGATAACTCCCGCAATGTTGCCGTTGTCTTCTGCGACAAAGCAAAACTCCTCGAAATTTAATTCTACATTGCAATCTGTCGCATAATTCGAAAACTCAATATCTGTAAACTCACATATTCTGTCATCGGTTTGTACTCTTTTTATTATCATAATGCTTTAGCTTAACCCCCCATTATTTAGTAAAATTTGGATTTATCTCCATTGTCCGGGCAATACTTTCTTCTCCATATAGGGATAGTTTTTATCAAACTCTTCTAATTGGCGCACATATTCTTCATCGTGAATGTCACAATCTAAGCTCTCCGGTTCATAGAATTTCCCCTTATGCTCTGACAATGCATTTTCCTGCAATTCATAGCCCATAAACGCATCAAAATTCGACCCATCCGGCATAGTAATTCCAAATGTGTCCGCAGTTTTAAACCCAAACTTAGGATAATATGTCGGCACACCGCATATCAGGATTCCTTTATAATCGTACTGCTTTGCAAGTTTCATAGACTCAACAAGAAGTTTGCCACCAATGCCTTTATTCTGATATTCGGGATCAACACATAAAGGGCCAAAAGTCAAAACAGGGAAATCGCCATTTACAGTCTCCACTTTACATTTCGTATACAGGATAACTCCCACGATCACTTCTCCTGCCTCTGCAAGCAAAGAAACACTTGGGACATAATTCGGTTCATTCCAAATTCTATGAACCAGATAATGTTCATCGCATCCGGGCATATTCAGATTCCAGAATGCCTTTTTTGTCATGCATTCAATACTATAATGGTCTTCTGTTTTTATTTTTCTTATCGTTATATCCATGACACTCCCTCTTAAAATATTATTATTCGAATAATACTTATCACGCCAAGCTAGAATTTGGCTAACGCAAATATTCTTTAATTAACGCTATATCATTATAGTCTTTTGCCCTACCAAGCTCTTCTTTCATTTTAATGAGCCCAGCAATTGTAATTACAGGCACGTCTTCAATTAAAGTAACTGTATCATTTAGCCAGTTTTCAAAAACCTCGATTCGATCACCATATTTAAAATGTCTATTGCCACTTTCTGATAGATTGAAAAGGTAACCATCACGCTCTAGCTCGTCAGCCATCTTTTTATTGCATCCCAAATCAATATCAGATGTATGTTCCTTAATTCCATAAAGTACCATAGCACCACCAGTAAGAAGCCAATAGTTGTCTTTACTATATGGAAATCTATTCAGTTCTTTAATAATGTCGATTTTGTCCATTGTCACCTACAAATCCCGATTTGTCATATACAATAAAGTCATTTCTTTTAGACTTATCTTCTCATAATCTCCTCATCATCCAGTATGCATCCATGTACGACCCATCTGAATATTTCATGTTATCAGGAAATGTGCCAAACTTTTCAAAGCCCATTTTCTCATACATCGCAATGGCATCCTTGTTCTCTGCCATAACTTCAAGCTCTGCCTGCTCGTAACCGACACTCTTCGCAACATCAAGAACGGTCTTAAGCATAGCTTGTCCAATACCGAACCCGCAATAATCTTTGTATAAAGCAATTGCCACATCACATCTGTGGCTATATCTCTTGTATGGAGTAATACTCATAAGAGAGCAGTTGCCGATATGCTTGCCGTCAATAAATGCAAGCAGCATCAGTTCACGCTCGGCATCCATCTTATCCTGGATAAACTGTTTTTCTTTTTCCTCTGTAATGGTGATTTCTTCAGGTTCTCTAATCAGATACGGAGTCTCGGCACTCGTTGCCTTCAAATACTTTATAAGATTTGCAGAGTCTTCCGGCCTCGCATTTCTTAATACTACCGTTCTGCCAAGCTTATCCTTAATAGAAATTTCCCCAAATACCATAGTCTCCCTCCTATAAAAAACATATTTCTATCAGCTCTTTTAATCTATTTGCGCGCACCTCTTTTAGAAATGGGTGCAAATTTAGGGGGTGCATTTGCACCCCCACAGGAAGATTAACTTCCGATAAAACGTACTATCACAGCAGGCCGCCAAACTTGAAGTTGTCTTCATCTCTACTCACATGTATAACCCGGTTTCTTATAAAGGTTATTCAATTCCGGATCAATATACTTATCCCAAACCTTTTCTTTCCACTCTTCTTCAGGTACATCCTTAATTGCAACAGATACACTAGACGTCTTACAGCCCAATGTTTCAGCAACGACATCTGCTATTTTCTCGGCACACTGCTTTTTCTGTACGTCTGTTCTTCCGGGAAAACACTGTATTTCAATATGTGGCATAGTAATCCCCCTACAAACCTGAAGTTATCCTTATCTGTTCTCCATACAGAATATCAATATTGCTTGTTGTACTCTTAGCAAATCTTTTTTGAAATCATAGCCAACAAAAAAATTAGAATCAATTACATCATTAGATACTTCTTCATTTCTATAAAATGGTGGACAAGGATTCAATAAAGCTTCTTTATTAGCCATTTTCATAATATCTTTTGTAATCTGAAAGCTGTTAAAATCATTTGCAAATTCGCCAGGTATTGAGTCTGTACATATGATATCTTTTCCAACTACCGCATCCGCAAGATTATCTATATTTTCAACTTCAGACATTTTATATTTTGAAGGGCAACTTTGTGTGATTGAAAATCCCATAGCTTCAGCAGCTTCTCTCCATGCCCTGCCTATGTTTCCATCTGCACCAACAAATAGATATTCATCCTTAAGAAAATCATGTCTTCTTTTTGAAAGAGCATACAGATCAGCCATCATTTCACAGGGATGGTTATCATCAGTAAGAGCATTAATTACTGGAATATCCATGAAACTTGCCATTTTCTCCAGCAAATCAATATCTCTATATCTTGCAATTACTACATCAGCCCAGTTTTGAAGATATCCACATACATCCTTAATATTCTCTTTCTTTTCTAGAGTCGCTGGATCAAATAGTATAGATTGTCCTCCAAGAAGGTAGACACCTTTTTCAAAAGTAACTCTTGTCCGGATACTAGAATCAGGGAAAAACATAACGACGGTTTTTCCTGACAAATACCCTGAATACTTTTCTATTGAGTCAGCAATACTAAATATCTCTAATAATTCATCTTTGGTAAAATCTGTTAGTCTAATGAAAGATTTCATTCTGCCCCCACAAATCCCGATTTGTCATATACAATAAAGTCATTTCTTTTAGACTTATCTTCTCATAATCTCCTCATCATCCAGTATGCATCCATGTACGACCCATCTGAATATTTCATG
>JAEEGJ010003524.1_pt1 | contig 59398 bp, 42 predicted proteins | sample 8958761 | NCBI WGS metagenome assembly JAEEGJ01 (sample SAMN16246546, study PRJNA631951) | gut metagenome | biome: gut microbiome; feature: rumen; material: RS-attached | host: Bos | place: Iran: Karaj | collected 2018-10 | reverse complement strand
TGGGGATCGTCTTTCCTAAAAGTAAATACATTGTTTCTCTGGATGCAGCTTCTTATATCAATGCAACCGTTCTTGGAAAGGCCAAGCATTGAATTGGTTACATCCTTATCGTTAAGTTTAACTTGGTTTACATAAAGTCTTATAGGTTTATCGCCCGGATCAACCCTCAAATTCTTGACATCTTCTTTGATTGGAAGATTAAGAACAATGTTGGGACCATGCTTTTTTATGTCAACCATATAGTATGAATTCTCTTCTCTGAATCCGTCGCCGTAGTCTTCATACACCTGGACTTTTATATGCATGGCAGCTACTCTGTCGAGAAGATAATCAAGATTATATACACCCTTACCTATATTATGTCTGATATCAGGCATACCTACATTGTCTCCAAGAATGTTCTTTTGGAACGAATCCTCATCAAAAGTATATTCCTCATTAATCCATTCTTTGACTACTGCTCTGTACGCCGGGCCTAAAAGATAATTGGCTATTGCTCTGGCAATGGTGTTATTAACATTCTGAGTTGTGAAGTTACACCATTCATAATCTATAAGATGCCATCCCTCAGAGTTGACCAAGATATTGGAGAATATCATATCGGTATCTTCAATCTGATGTTCAGTATTATATCCTACGACATTCTTATATTTTTCAAACAAAGTTATGTAACCCTGTTTGTCATTATTTTTTACTTTTTCGTCCATCAACTCTTCAAGAGTTCTTCCATCGACATACTCAAAAGTGATACTTCCTGCTTCAGGATCATAATTCAAAACTCTGTTGATGATCAATTCTGAAGCCCAATATCTTTTTGAGAGTTCATCATGAGCTTTTTTGATATTTGCTATGTGTTCTTTGCCGGATTCGAAGATTGCAGCCTTGTTGACTTGCTTGGTCAACTGGTTATTCTGTCCTTTTGAATTGACGATTGTGGTTAAAATACAGTATTTATCGGCCCTTTCCTCAGAGAACTTCGCATAGTCAACTTCAACGTCCGGTCCGATGATTACTTCATATGAATTGGAAAATGTAGGGAAATCTCCATCCTCTATTATGCCATCATATGCATTTTCCTCATTAAAGAGCAATAATCTGTCTCGGTCAAAATTACGAATATTGTCTTTGCACTCTCCCGGAAGAGGTAATCTCTTGTCAGAGAAAACTGTATGAGGCAACTTGTAATCAGGATAAGGATAGTAGAAATGATAATTAGTTATGTCAACCTTTTTGAATAACTTTTCAAAACCTTTTCTTGAGAAGGTACGAGCTTGTCCTCCCTTGGCATAATTCTCTATGCCATCAAAGAATCCTGATGTATGATCTTCCATACAACCGGCAAAATATTTCATGCCAAGTCTGTTCTCGATAGCTATAACTATACGTCCATCGCTCTTAACATGCTTCTTTAGTATCTTAAGGAAGTCTTCAAAAGGATGGTCACTTTGCATATATGAGATAGAATATTCGAATACACCTATAAGCATAATCCAATCATAATCAGTATCAAGATTAGGCTCTATATCAGTGAAATTGCCAACCTTGATCAAAAGATTATCGTACTCTTTATTTCTATTGGCATTAACCTTGCTTCTTTTAAGTGAAAGATCAACTGCATCCACGGACGAAGCAAGTTTACATAATTCTCCTGTGATTGCTCCCATACCGGCTCCAACTTCAAGAACCTTATCAGTCTTCTTAATGGGAAGCCATGATACAATGTTCTGTCTTATGGGAGATAAATGATAGAGGTAAGACCATTCAGAAGTCTCCTCTACTATCTTACGAAAAGAAGAAGGTGCATTATTCTCACTCACCTTCAAGAGTCTGTCTTCTATCGCACCCTCTGTGTATATATCCTCTCCGGGATACTTAGACAGATCTATATTTACTTGTCCAATCTTCAAATCATCCACTTATGTAAACCTTCTATCTGTATGTTATGTCAACCTTAGAGTTCATGTCATAATATCCAACCGAGTCTTTGTCAGATACTACCGTAACATTAATGCAATCATATAATCTGTGATATACAGTGAATTCACCCTTTTCGAATCCTGTTAAACCAAGTGATAAAAGATACTCACCGCCCTGCAGATTCATATCCTGGGTAAACTCTATGGTAAGCTTGGTTCCACCCTTAATGCCATCCGTGATACTCTTTTCAATCATGGTATTGGTACCTGTTATCTCGGTACCCTGAACATTCTTGAATGTAAAGGCAAATATCGGAGCCTCCAGGTCTTCAAAAATCTCAGCATCAACAACTATCTTAAATGTCGAACCCTTCAAGATAACGTTATTGTTCTTACCGGTACTGTCTATTATCTTGCAACCTGTATATTTTGCCTTCTTGGAACCATACTCAAGTGTATCGTCATTAAGGCCTTCACTTACAACCTGCTTATTCTCTTCCTTGAATTGACCTACAAGTACCTGCTTATAGAGGTCTATCATTTCCTTGGGTGAACCTTCGCCAAGCTTATCGCCCTTATTAAGAAGTACTACTCTGTCACAATACTTTGCAATGCTTGATAAGTCATGTGATACGAAAAGGATTGTCTTACCCTGACGCTTGAATTCATCAAACTTTCTATAGCACTTAGCCTGGAAGAATACGTCTCCTACGGAAAGTGCCTCATCTACGATAAGAATCTCAGGATCTATATTGATTGCCACAGCAAATGCAAGACGTACAAACATACCTGATGAATATGTCTTAACAGGTGAATATACGTAATCTCCGATATCAGCAAACTCGAGAATCTCAGGAAGCTTCTTTTCTATCTCTTCTTTAGAAAGGCCCATCATTGTACCGTTTAAGTACACATTTTCTATACCTGTATATTCCTGGTTAAAACCTGCACCAAGTTCAAGAAGCGCAGAGATACGTCCTCTGACGATTGCATCTCCCTTTGTAGGAGTAAGTACACCTGTAATAATCTTAAGAATGGTTGACTTACCGGAGCCGTTGGTTCCGATGATACCTACTGTCTCACCCTTTTTCACAGAGAATGATACATCCTTGAGTGCCTCATTCTTCGGATACTTTTTCCAAGGCATAAGATGGAATGTATCGATAAGTCTGTCCGAAGGTCTCTTATAGAGAGAGTAGATTTTGGTTACATTCTTAACCTCGATTGCGTACTCCGCAGGAGCGCTGTCCTTATCTATATTCTGTTGTTCTAAGTTCTTTTCTTCGCTCATTAATTCTTTTATGAACTCCTATTAATCAAGGAAATACTTCTTTTACCAAAGTGTCCTTACTATAAAACATCCGCAAATAACGGTCTTAACTTCTTGAATACATATGCTCCTATTGCAAAAAGGAGTGCAACAATTCCCCAAAATACCAATGTGTCGAGCCATCTCTCATGAACCCAGGTACCCTCAAAGAGCGTACTTCTATAACCCTCGATTATATAGTAGATGGGATTGAATCTAAAGAAAGGCTGTAACTTCTCAGGTACCTTATCCAACTGCCAAAGTATGGGTGTACCCCACATACCAACCTGCAATAAGATATTGATTATCTGAAGTAAGTCCTTAAAGAATACCGTAACAGCACTTGTAGTATATGTAATAGCAAGTACCAGCATGAATAAACATCCTGAATAATAAACAAGCTGTATTAACTGAATACTCGGTTTGAATCTGTATGCGAAGTACATAACAAGCAATACACATACGAAAAAGATATGTATAAAAGTAGCTGAGATGGTCTTAATAAAAGGAAGAATGCCAACCTTGAATACCACTTTTTTTACAAGGTAGTTATATTCATTCATTGCATTGGCACCGGTAGTAACTGCTTCGTTTAAAAAGAACCAGGGCACCAAACCTGCTGTAAGCCAGAGTACGTAAGGTACATCGATATCGCTTGCAGCGAGTGTTGCTCTACCGGGGAATATAAGACCAAAAACAAAATAATAAAGAACGACGGTAACAAGAGGCTGCACAAAAGCCCATACCCTTCCGAGTGAGCTTCCCGCATACCTCTTCTTAAAATCGTTCTTGGATAATTCCCAAATCAAGTTTTTATTTTTCAGTAATTCCTTCATTAGGTATAATCTCGTTTCGTAATTAGGCGTTTAATACCTTTTTAATCTTTTCGGCTATATCCTTGTATTCTTCCATCATCTTGCTGTGTTCAGCCATAATGACGGTTTCATCAGAATTCTTGGCAGCTTCCTCAAGCTTCTTAGCCATATTATATAAATCATCCGCACCTACTGTCTTGGATGTGCTCTTAACTGCATGAACCAATACTCCGTACTCGTTCCAATCATGCTTATCAACAAGTTCGGTTAAATCATGTCTCTTTTTATCGTATGAATCTGCATAGTCACACAAGAGATTAAGATAGAACTGCTCATCTCTGTTGCAATAGTATAATCCTGCGCCTACACCGATACCTATCTGTCTGATACGTTCAATCAATTCACTGGGATCATCAAAATCTCTCGCTGGAGTATCATGCTCAATAATATCTGCATCAAATCTCTTTGTTTTTGCAGCACCGGTATTAGAGGCTGTTGTTTTGCCTGCTGCCCCATCCTTTTTATTCTCTTGAAGTTCCTTGGGAATATACTTTTTAAGTATAGCTTCCAATTCTTTTGCATCTATAGGCTTGGATAAGTAATCATTAAATCCGTATTCGAGATACTTCTCTCTGGAACCGGCTATCGCATTGGCTGTAAGCGCTATAATAACAGTTCCTTCAGGAATAATATTTTCTTCCTTCATCTTGGCGAGTGTCTCAACACCATCCATCTTGGGCATTCTGTGATCAAGGAATACAATGTTATACTTCATCTCCTTAATCATCTCTATAGCCTGGAATCCGGATTCAGCAAGATCTGGTACAATACCATTTTGCTTCATAAGGTTAGTGGCAACGAGTCTATTCATATCATTGTCATCAACTACAAGAATACTTGCCTTAGGTGCATACACAACGTCTTGTAGAGGATCTTCGGTGAAGACTTTGTCGGACGGATTTTCCGAGAATTCAAACTTGCCCATAGGCTCAGCATTGGCAATACCCTGTCTGATAACAAATGAGAAATCTGAACCCTTATTATATTCACTCTCAACATGAATCTTGGAATCCATCATCTCAAGAAGTCTTGAAACAATAGTCATACCAAGACCTGTTCCTTCGATATCACGATGCTCAGCTTCATCAAGTCTTCTAAATGATTCAAATAACTTTTCTTGATCTTCAGTCTTAATGCCCTTACCGGTATCTTTAACACTGACATATATATCTACTGTACTTAAGCTTCTGCCAACTTCTTTTACAGTGAGAGTTATGCTACCCTCTGAAGTATACTTAATAGCATTGGTAGAAAGGTTCATAATAACCTGTGACACACGAACATAATCACCTACCATCTCGCAAGGAATCTTCTCATCAACATCAACAATGAATTCCACATCATCCTTCATACGAGGTTTAAGTGCAAAGATAAGCTGTTGTAAAACAGGAGCGATAGAATACTTAACAGGAATAATCTCCATCTTACCTTCCTCAATCTTGGAGAAGTCAAGAATGGTATTAACAAGTCCTAAAAGTACGTTACCTGAATACTTGATATGGCTCGCATAACCTTGAATATTCTCTTCCTTAGCCTCTCTTATAACCATCTCGTTCATACCGATGATGGCATTAATTGGAGTACGAATCTCATGAGACATAAGTGCAAGGAAATCACCCTTAGCCTTGTTGGATGCTTCCGCACTCTCTTTTTCTATCTTAAGAAGTTCGGACTCATATTCTTTTTTGGTCTCTGCTTCTTTTAATGCAATAATCTGCTTGTAATACTTTCCTTCATTAATAAATGAGAATATACTTGAACCTAATATAGCTAAATAGATGACAACGTAAACAAGTACATTGAGCATCAATTCACGCCATATATTTGAGAAAAGATTAACCTTATTGGCCAGGATTATCATATGCCAATTTTCTACTATGGTATCGGTCAATACTATGTAGTCTTTTCCGTCAATAGTTGCTTCAAAATAAGACTCATCATATTGATGAAGCTTAGCCATGAAGTCATTGGGCATAGTATAAACATCATTTACATTTTTATACTCAAGTGCACCATTATCATGGGCGATGATCATTCCTGTATCATCTATGACCATGTTGGTGCTACCTTCCTTCATCTGAGCATATGAAACGATATTTTTAAGCCTGTTAAGAGACATATCAATTGCCATTACGCTCTTGCCGTCAGGAAGCATACGACATATGGTAATAACTATATCTCCTGTATATGCATCAACATAAGGAGATAAAACTATTGTCTCCCCTTGAGCCTTGATTGCTTCTTTATACCAGTCTCTTTCCGTAGGAATATAATCATCCGGCGGATTCCATCCAAGTCCATCAAGGAATTCACCATCAATTACTCCATATAATCCCATGAAGTTTTCATCGTATTCTTTCTTTAGGTTCTCAGATTCTATAACAAGGTATTCGGACATGTCTTTTACTGTCGCACCATGGTCAATCATATCCCATACAGCATCTGATGTAACCCATAAGATATTCTTGGAGTTGGCAATATAATTATCTACACTAGTAGCAACATAAGTAAGCTTACCCTGTCCTTCAGAATATACATCCTCTACAGACATAAGATAAAACATATAGGAACTATAAACCATTACGCCACTCAACAGAAAGAATATGGCAACCAAAGATCCGATTGTACCTATTAACCTTTTCTTCATCCGATTACCTCATTTTCTCCCAAAAACGAAAAAACAGACAGTGATATTTTTATATTCTATCACATATTGCGATTATCAACAATCTTCACAACTTCTCCAATATACATATCATGCTCAGCATCACCGTCATAGAATGCCTTGCAAGCAGGATCAATGATATTGTCAGGGTCGATTCTTTGCATAAAAAGTTTCTTGCAAACAATTGTAATCTCGGCCTCTTCAAAAGTCATAGAACCCTCTATTTCCTTGGCTTTTAAGCCTGCAGAATTCATCTTGTCCATATCTCTTCCCGACTTTGAGCCAAGTGTAACAAGTACTTTTCTGTATTCTTCGGGGTAAAAACTGATAGTAAAGTAATCTTCATTATCCATGAATTCATGAGTATATCTGGATGTACGAACATATGATGTGACCACGGGCTTACCCCATAATGTACCCATACCGCCCCAGCTAATGGTCATAGTATTGAACTTATCCTTGTTTCCCGCTGTAAGAAGCGCCCACTTCTTATCAAATTGGCTAAAAATGTCTGTTGTAAATTCCATGTAATCCTCCTAAATAATTAACTCTTTATGTTATTTTCTTCTTTCTCTTCTTTTTCTTTCTTTTTTCTAAATACAATGTGTGCAACTAAAAAAATTGTTAATGCTACCGGTAATACCGCAATTATCGTTGCATATATATTCGTTAACAACTTTTCCTTGTCATTCTTTTTATCCTGAGAATCATCTTCTCCCTCTTTATCAAAGTCATCATCAGGTGCTTCTATATCTTCTTTTTCTTCAGATACTGCCTCCGGTTCTTCAATCTCAACTTCTTTTTCTTCAGGCAAAAAGCTTTTATCGGGAATCGGTACCGTATCTATTGACGCTCCATTGGAAGCTAACATGCCTCTTACCATGTATTCGAATTCTGCACGAGTAGCCTTCCCTTGAGGATCAAGTCTCTGTTCTGACTTTGGTGCATTGGGATCGCCCTTAATACTCATGAAGTTCCACGTTACTGCCCAGGTAAGAGCTTCCCAAGCATAGTAGTCTATCTCATAATAATCTGAGAATTCATCCGTTCTGCCAAAGTCGATTGCACGCTTGTAACCCTTGTACTCTGCATATCTCATCAGCATAAAGACCATATCCTGTCTTTTTATCCACTTGCCTACTCCGAATGTATCACTTGATATATCGGGATATCCCATGCAAATAGAGTTCTTCTCTCCCCAAAGTATCGCATCTTCATACCATGCACCTTTTTCTACATCTGTGAATCTGGTTGTAAGTCCTGATACATCAGGCTTTCCCGCCATCTCATATAGAGTCTGCACCACCATTTCTCTGGTCAGTGCGTTTTCTTTATCTGTAATAACCTCATCTTCAGTTGTATCGGCCACTTCACGTGAGGGAGTCGTATTAACACTTACCTTATCATCCACACATAAGAATAAGATATTATCTCCCCCTGTAGAAGTATCTCCGCCGTAATCTATCGTCCATGAACTACCCTGGCATACAGCGTATTCGCCTTTTTTTGTACCATCCTTATAAGTCTTGGTAAGTGCAGGATTGTCTCCAATATTAATTGAAGTAAAAGGATTGGTGAAGGCCTGTAAGAAATATAGTTTTCTATTGTTTGATATATCAAGATTGCCAATCTGATTACATGCACAATCAAGATATACAAGCTCAGTATTTTTGGATAAATCAAGTCCGGAAATCTGATTGTAACTGCAGATTAATTTTTGAAGTTTGGTATTCTGCGTAACATTAATACTCGTTGCGCCATTATATGCGCAGTTATAATACTGAAGGCCCGGGTTATGTGATACGTCGATACTTCCAAGGCCCGGATTGTTCCAGATATCAAGTCTTTTCATCTTGGGATTATGAGAAACATCAAGAGATGTCAGATGATTGCCAAAAGCATCAAGATGGGAAAGATTAGGATTATTGCTAAGATTAAGTGAAGTTAACTCACATGTACCGCAAGTAAGATGTTCAAGAAGCGGGTTTTGGGATACATCAAGCGCCGGCAAAGGATTGGTATTGCACTCTATATAAGCCATCTTGGGATTATTGGATACATTAAGAGATGTCAGATTGCAATCATAACAATACACCCACTCCAGCTCAGGATTGGCTGAAAAATCAAGTGATGTAAATGCATTGTTGGAACACCATACTCCATGCAGATTCTTGTTATTGCTTAAGTCCCATGAACTAATGTTATTGTCCGTACAGTATAAGCCCTGAAGACTGGTAAAATACTCAATGCCTTTTACAGATGAAATACCCATTCCGTTACAGTAGATATTAATCGTTAACGCTAGCTCATTATCATCGAGAGTACCATTACCATCACGGTCATAATCAGCACTTGAGACAACGGATCTAAAAGCCGCATCAGGGAAATTAGCCTCATTAATCTCTACTGCGGCTTGAACTTTTCCAATCAAAAAATCAGAATATAAAAAAGCAATTACGAGAGCAAGTATTGTTGCTCCCGCAATGCCTAACATTTTTATATATTTTTTGCATATATTTTGGTCACTATTCATTCGCAGATACTCTTATATTACACGGTTCTTGAGATTACGCTTGTCTTCATACATCAGATTGTCTGCTTTTTCAAATACGTCGGACAGACTATTGTCTTCGCCGGGTATGTAATCTGCCAAACCTATGGCAACTATCGGCTTATCGTCTGCCTTTAGATTATCAATTATCATATAGCGAAATCTATGCTCAAGTTCAACTCTGTTGATAAAATCTTCACCGCGTAAGAATACAACGAATTCATCGCCACCAACACGGAATACAGGGCTGTGATCGAATATATCACATAGCATCTTGGCGGATGCTTTTATGTAGTCATCTCCGGCCTTATGTCCCTTAGTATCATTGATGACCTTAAGATTATTAACATCACATACCGCAACCGCAAATGAGAAATAATCCATTCCGTTATCGATGTTGCTCTGTACAGTCTTTTCAAGTTCGGAATAAGCCGTCTTATTCTTAACGCCTGTGAGTTCATCTCTTCTGGCGAGTTCTTTTTCTGTATTGATAGTTTTTAAGTATTCTTTTTCTTTTCTTACTTCATCGTCGATATTTTCTACACCAATGATAAAGTGTTCTTTGTCACTAGATTTACGAATGGTTAATCTTGTATGCTTAGCCACATCATTAACTATCATTCGATATTCGAGAGAAAGCTGTCTCTTGCTTTCAAGTCCTGATAGCATGTAGTCCTTGTTAATCATTTCTTCAAGACGGAAACGATCCTGAGGATGAATGAGAAGTTGCGAATTCTTCATTGAATCAGTAAAGAAATCATCTCCGGCTCTCTCTACTTCAAGCTGTCCATATATATTGTTTGTGTTGTAACCCACGTAACTACTGTCTTTTATATTAACGTAATAGATAACGTCATAGTTGGCTGCCAAGCTCTCTGCAATCTGTCCGAATGTAACAATCTTTTCATGCTTCTCGCGAATTGTTTTTTCTGAATCAAGCGCATCCTGAATATCCTTATTGCAGAGGACAAAATGTTTTCCGTCTTTCGCCATCATTAGGAAAAACATAAAATAACGGATTTTACCATTTATTACAAGTCTATACTTAAACGTGTGAGATTTTTTATTTTCGAGGAGTTTGAGCATATTTTCTTTAGTATAAAAACTTTTGGCATAATCTTTATCCTCGGGATAAACAAATATATCAATATTCTCTAATGTATTTTTGTAAAAATCTTCATGAACTTTTTGAACATTTAGCTTTTCATATCTTTCACTCGGAGCAAACTCACGATACCTACCTGTCTCTATATTGATGTAATATATTGCTTCATAGTCTGCTGCAAGGCTATAAGCGATATTGTTGAATATCTCCATCTCCTCTTCAGCCTTCTGGGACTTCTCATGTTCCTGTTCTGCGGCATTTTTAACAATTGCGAATTCCTCGTCCTGCTCAGATTTCTCAGCCTCTTCAACAAATACATGTACAAGGCAGGTTGCGATAATACATCCTACTGCATAGAAAGGCATGTCAGGGAAAAGCATCTGAAGGAAGATGAAAAATGACATAGCAAGTCCGGATGCACCTACCATTCTGTAACGCTTGGAATCAATCTTGCTAACCTTGAACGATACTATAAATGAATAAACCATCAAAAGCGCATCGAGCCAGAACTGAACGCCGAAAATAAAATATCTGGCGAGTCCGGGAACATATTGATTTTCAGGGGTAATCTTAAAGATAATCGGAATGAAAAAGTTAACTGCAATTGTAATATAAGATAATATCCATATTACATATCCTGCGTATGTAAGACTCGTACTCTTAAGACCTTTTCTATCAATATAAGCTACCACATAACGAACCCATAAAAGAACAGTCAGGGTCATCGAAGCAAAGTAAAGAACCGTATCCGCATATGTAAGCGCTACGATTCCGAAGTCACAGAAAAATCCCCACAGAGCATCTGCGAGGTAATATATAATCAAGCCAAAAAGAAACTGTCTATAACGAACAGTTGCTTGGTTGTTTTTATTCTTAGTTTTGTTGGCGATTACTTCATGATTGATAATCATATGAAGTACTAAAGACAGTAATCCAATGCTCGCGTAAAACATAATACTATTCCTTCACTTCATCCCCAAATACACATCTAATATTTTACCACAAAACCGCTTTATTTCCAATATTTTTGTATGGTTCGAGTCCGGCAAATGACAAAAAAAGACACCGATATGAATCGATGTCCTCTTGACGAGCGATAGACGGGACTCGAACCCGCGAGCTCAACCTTGGCAAGGTCGTGTGCTACCAACTGCACCACTATCGCATTTATCTGTCCGCTCGCAGCGGACAAATAATATATTAACCGATTGATATATACTTGTCAACAATTTTTTTAAGCACAATCAATTATCTTCAACAAAATTGATAATGACGTCACCACTAGTAGTATTTGCATTAACTGATTTATCAAGTCCATTGTTCCTCTCAAACTTATGATTTGCCTCTACACTGCCTGCTTTCACATCTCCTGCAGTTGCCTTAAGTGTGAAATCATAATCATTCTCGTCTCCTATGATTGAGTACTCTACAGTACCGGATGTGCTGTCTGCTTCAACCTTATCAGTTCTGATATTTAATATATTTATGTCGCCACTGGTATTTTTTGTCTTGATTGAATCGCATTCAACTTCACTGGCATAAATCTCACCGCTTGTTAGTTTACAATCAATAGTATCCGCCTTTACGGATAATGCAGTTACACTTCCGCTTGTAGAATCTATTGCTATCGACTTAGCTGTAACCGTATTGATCTCTGTATCTCCTGATGACTGCTTATGTGAGAAGTTTTCAAAATTGGAATTATTGATTGTAAGAGATCCGCTGGACACAACTGTCTCTAAATCCTTACCCTCTGTGCAATTTTCGATATAGATTGCTCCGGATGATACCTTAATCTTGCCTTCTACATTAAGATCCTCTACGCTTACATCACCTGATGCTGCCATTACATCCAACTTGGTTAAATCGTCTTTATCAACAACTATTTCGATATATATGTTTTCGTTATAACCCATATTGATATCGAAATTATTCATTTTCTTATCCTGTACTACAGAAAGCTTTCCGTCTTCATTGCTAATAGTCGGAATCATTTCTTTGGGCAACTTATAATTTATCTTATTTTCTTTGCCCTTCTTAATGATTACATAAGGATCAGCGGCTTCAACATATATCTCGTCAAAAGGTTCTAAATCCACCGTTCCTTCAACCAAATCTTCGGCTGTTCTTATATTCATATTGCCAAAATTAAAAGCGTATCCAATAAGCTTACCTCCAAGAAGTGCGCCTATTCCTGCAAAAGCTACGCCAATTACCAGCACGCATGCTGCTATGATAGCTATCCACTTAAATACTTTATTCATCATATTCTCCTTTGTTCTTCTTAATAATCGATTTGCTAATAAGAGCTAAAAGCTTAATCAAAAGCTCTGTAATTACAACTACAAGTAAAAGAAGCAATACGCCGATTGCTGCGATTATAAGGCCTGTGCCCCACAATACAAACTTCTGTCCTATCCCGGGAACAAACATACCGGCAACAAATATCAGTATTCCAGCAACTATTACTGCTCCAAATGATACAGCAAGTGCAAGAAGTGTAACTATAATCGTAAATAATAAACTTAAGAATACGACTAAGAGTGCAAATGCAAGTGGAACTGTAACCGGTGCAGAAGCAATCAACAGAATTGTCATCCACACAACTCCCGCGCCACTCTTGGCTGTCTTATTCTTATTATGGCTGTCAATATGCTTCTCAGCGCACTCCTTAATAATGTTCTTGGCGATATCCTTGGGGTTGCCAAGCTTAGCACTGATATCCTCATTCTCTGCAAAGTTATAATCATCAATATATTCAGAGTAATAATTGAGTGCGTCTTCTCTGTCTTCCTTAGGCAGATACTTAAGGTGTTTTTCCAGACTGCCCAAAAATTCTTTCTTATTCATTGATATCTCCTCCTATCAGTCTGTCAACATTCTCCTTATAAGCAATCCACTCAGTTCTGTAAAAATTCAAAAGCTCATTTCCCTTTTCAGTGATTGAATAATATCTTCTGTTTCTTCCTTCAAAAGGCTGATCGTAAGTTTTCAAATATTCAGACTTCTGAAGTCGTCTTAAAACCGGATAAAGTGTTGATTCAGAGATATCTACGACCTCTTTGACTCTCTGAGTCAATGTGTATCCGTATGCATCGCTCTGCGCTACAATACCTAATACGCATGCATCAAGAAGCGGTGCTGTCAATTGATACGTCATCCTTGTTTCCTCCTCATCTATATTTTGATAATTCATAGCTACTTTTGTTTTCGTATAATACTATACGGCGTATAATATTATTTGTCAACACATATTATATATTTTTCAAAAAAGTTTTTCATAGCCCCCGTTGGGGCATATAAATCCCGTACTAATAGAAAAGGCGCCCCGCTGGGACGCCTTAATCTTTTAATAATGTTTGTACTATAGTTTTAACTGATAAACTATTCTCTTACTTGGCTATGAATTCAGAACCCTCAACGTCGATGGTTATCGTATCTCCCTCTCTTACGCCTCCGCTAAGTATCAGTTTGGCAGCCAGTGTCTCGACTGTCTTTTGAACATATCTCTTAAGAGGTCTTGCACCGTAGTTGGGATTATATCCCTCATTGATGACTTTATCTTTTGCAGCATCGGTTAACATAACTTTGTATTCTCTATCTTCCAAACGTCCGTTAAGGTCTGCAATGATAAGATCAAGTATGCCAGCAATCTCATTTTTGCCAAGAGGCTTAAAGAGTATTGTCTCATCGATTCTGTTGAGGAACTCCGGTCTGAAGAACTTGTGAAGCATACCTGTGACTGTCTCTTCAACACCGTCCTTGAAGTCCCCGTTATCATCGATACCCTCAAGCAATACATCAGCGCCGATGTTCGATGTCATGATGATAATAGTATTCTTGAAGTCCACAGTCTTACCATGTGAATCTGTAATACGTCCGTCATCAAGCACCTGTAAAAGTACATTGAATACATCAGGATGAGCCTTTTCAACTTCATCAAAAAGAACTACCGAATAGGGTTTTCTTCTTACTGCTTCGGTAAGCTGGCCGCCCTCATCGTATCCTACGTATCCGGGAGGAGCTCCGATTAGTCTCGATACACTATACTGCTCCATATATTCACTCATATCAATACGAACGATATTGTTCTCATCATCAAAGAGTGACTGTGCTAGAGCTTTTGCAAGTTCTGTCTTACCTACACCGGTAGGTCCCAAGAATAGGAATGAACCAATGGGCTTGCTGGGATCCTTGATACCTGCCTTGGATCTGATGATTGACTCTGTAACCTTGGTTACGCCGTCATCCTGTCCGACAACTCGTTTATGTAATTCATCCGCAAGATGTAATACTTTGTTTCTCTCGGATTCATTAAGTTTGGCAACAGGTATTCCTGTCCAACGCGATACTATACGAGCAATCTCTGTATCTGTAACTCTCTCATGTACTAAAGAATCATCCTTATTCTCTGCTGTCTTTTCTGCTTCTTCCAAAGCCGCCTTAAGTTTTGGCAATTCGCCATATGAGAGTTCTGCTGCCTTAGCAAGATCTCCCTCTCTCTTGGCAATCTCAATCTTGGAATTAAGAGCATCTATCTCTTCTCTCATCTTAGAGAGCTTGTCAACCGCACTCTTTTCATTCTCCCATTTAGCCTTGGCATTGGCGAATTCTTCCTTTTCGGTAGCCAAGTCTGCAAGTAAGTCTTCAAGTCTTGCAGCAGACTGTGAATCCTCTTCTTTCTTAAGAGCCTGTGCTTCAATCTCCATCTGTAAGATTTTTCGCTGCTTCTCATCAAGTTCTGTAGGAAGTGAATTAAGTTCTGTCTTAATAAGTGCACACGCTTCATCTACAAGGTCGATTGCTTTATCAGGTAAGAATCTGTCTGAGATGTATCTATCTGATAATACTGCTGCCGCAACGAGCGCATTATCCATGATCTTAACGCCATGATAAACTTCGTATCTATCCTTAATACCACGAAGAATCGATATAGTATCTTCAACACTCGGCTCATCTACGAGTACCGGCTGGAATCTACGTTCAAGTGCAGCATCCTTTTCGATATACATTCTGTATTCATCAAGAGTGGTTGCACCTATACAATGAAGTTCACCTCTTGCAAGCATGGGCTTAAGCATATTGCCGGCATCAAGTGCGCCGTCAGTCTTGCCCGCACCTACAATGGTATGTAACTCATCTATGAAAAGTATTATCTCGCCGTTAGAACTTTTAACCTCATCAAGTACAGCCTTGAGTCTCTCTTCGAATTCACCACGATACTTGGCACCTGCTATGAGAGATCCCATATCAAGAGCAAAGATTGTCTTATTCTTAAGATCATCAGGTACATCGCCATTAACAATACGCTGAGCCAATCCTTCAGCAACCGCAGTCTTACCTACACCGGGTTCACCGATAAGTACAGGATTATTCTTGGTCTTACGGCTTAAGATTCTGATTACATTTCTAATCTCCGAGTCCCTACCGATAACAGGATCCATCTTCTGACTCTTAGCCTTTTGAACAAGATCCTGACCATATTTATTGAGTGCATCATAAGTACCCTCGGGATTATCGGATGTAACTTTTACATTGCCTCTGACAGTTGAGAGTGCAGTCAAAAATCTCTCTTTGGTAATACCGTATTCCTTGAAAATCTCAGCTACTTCTTTGTTGGGATGATCAAGCATCGATAAAAAGAGATGCTCAACCGATACATACTCATCACCCATCTTTTTAGCCTGATTCTCAGCAGTAATTAAGACTTCATTGAGTTTTTGTCCGATACGCAGTTCTCCACCGCTTACCTTAACTCTCTTCTCAATAGCCTGCTTTACTCTGTCTACGAAGTGCTCCTTATTAATCTCCATCTTCTCGATGAGCTTAAGAATCAATGAGTCATCGATATTAAGAAGGGCATATAAAAGATGCTCTTCCTCTATCTCCTGATTACCAAACTCTATGGCATACTGTTGAGCCATGTTAACCGAGTTTTGAGAATTCTGTGTAAATTTAGTTATATTCATACAATCGCCTTCTTTCGCTTGTACAAAATGTTTTCACAAGTTTTTCCAATCATTGTCACATTTCAGGTCTATCCTTTTATATGTAAAAGTATATACATGTAAAATTACGCCTTCTTTTATGACAGAATTATAATATCACTAAAATTAGCACTCGTCAAGAGAGAGTGCTAATAATTGTCATAATTTTGTCTTTTTATAGGCATTTTAGATGCTTTTTTACTGCTTATAAAAAGCAATAGAAGGTTGTCTCCAATCCCTTCTTATGCTAATATATATGTAATTATGTTTAAGTGGGTTATTATGTATTATGAGTTTGATTAAAAACTACATCAATTACATAAAAGAGATTATTTCCGGCGAGCAATACCTGTCTGATAAGGACAAGTTTACCCTTATGCTCCATCTGTGTGCGCTTGCTCACTTAGGATCCGCAGTTATCTTCCTCTGCTTTGGAAGTATTCTTTTGATGCTCTATAACCTGCTTTCATTCTTAGTATTTGAATCACTTGTTACTGCTGCCAAGAACAAGTTTTTTAAGTTGGTAATTGTTATCGCATCCATGGAAGTTGTCGTATTCGTTACATTAACAACTCTCGGATTCGGACACCTTCTTAACTATAACCTGTTCTGCTTCTTAATGATTCCCGCAGCATTTTATGTATGTAACAGCATTAAGGATTTTAAGCATCCTTTCGCTATCTCATGTGGCGTAACAGTACTGTCAATTGGAACATATATCTTCTCAGTATTATATAAAACAGAGAGCGGCGTGAAGCTTGTTACCATGCATCCCGTTTTAACAAACGTATCTCATATCATCAACATCTCTATTACGATGATATTCTTGGCACTCATCTGTTTCATGTTCACAATAGAGATGAGAAACTCAACTGCTGCCCTCGAGAGCAGAAACAATCAGTTGAAAAAGCTCTCGACTATCGATCCTCTTACCAAGCTTGCTAACAGACGAAGCATGAGTGAGAAGTTAAACATCGCGATGCATCTTCTTAAAAAAGACAAAAAGCCCTTCAGTGTCATCCTTGGCGACATCGATGACTTCAAGAAGGTTAACGATACCTATGGTCATGACTGTGGTGATAAGGTACTCATCATGGTAGCCAATACCATCTCCTCTCAGATGAGAGACGGCGATTTCGTATGTCGTTGGGGTGGCGAGGAAATCCTCATCTTGGTTAATGGTAATCTTGATGCTGCCAAGTCACTTGGCGATCGTATTCTTAACAAGATTCGTGAATCTGAAGTAGTACATGAGGGTAGATCAGTTAAGGTAACCATGACATTTGGTGTATGTGAAGTTAACGAGAGTCTTCGTATTGAAGACTTTATTCAGAAAGCCGACTCCAGACTCTACTATGGTAAGTCACATGGTAAGAATCAGGTTGTATCTTCCATAACAGTAAACTAAACTATAGTTCGAAAATCCGTAATACTCTAACACTGTAATACTGAAATACAAAATATCTTATCTTCTTTTCTAATTATTTCTATATTTCCAGTGTAAAATGTATTAATATAGATAATTGGGTGTTATGAAAAACAAATTGGGGCGTCACAATCACATATTTTTTTGTATGTGGTTTTTGACACTTATTAATTTTGCGAAAAAGTATGAAAGGATATAAATACAATGATAAGCGCAAACAACGTTTCTTTACGCTTTGGTAAGAAAGCTTTATTCGAGGATGTTAACATCAAGTTTACCGAGGGCAACTGCTACGGTATTATCGGTGCCAACGGTGCGGGAAAGTCAACATTCCTTAAGATTCTCTCAGGTGAACTCGAGACTACTACAGGTGATATCTCCATCACACCCGGTCAGAGATTATCTGTACTCGAGCAGGACCACTTCAAATACGATGCATATACAGTTATGGATACCGTTATCTTAGGTAACCCCAGACTTTATCAGATAATGAAAGAAAAAGATGCTATCTACGCTAAGGAAGACTTTTCCGATGAAGATGGTATTAAAGCCAGCGAACTCGAAGCAGAATTTGCAGAGCTCGATGGATGGGAAGCAGAGTCCAATGCTGCTAACCTTCTTAACGGACTTGGTATTGAGACAGAACTTCACTACACAATGATGTCTGAACTCGGCGGTAACGAGAAGGTCAAGGTTCTTCTTGCAAAAGCACTCTTTGGTAACCCTGATATCCTTCTTCTCGACGAGCCTACCAACCACTTAGACCTTGATGCTATCGCATGGCTCGAGGAATTCTTAATCAACTTTGAGAACACTGTCATCGTCGTATCCCACGACAGACATTTCCTTAATAAGGTATGTACACAGACTGCAGATATCGACTACGGTAAGATTCAGCTCTACGCAGGTAACTACGACTTCTGGTTTGAGTCCAGCCAGTTACTTGTAAAGCAGATGAAGGAAGCCAATAAGAAGAAAGAAGAAAAGATTAAGGAACTCCAGGAATTCATCAATCGTTTCTCCGCTAATGCTTCCAAGTCCAAGCAGGCTACATCTAGAAAGCGTGCTCTTGAAAAGATCGAGCTCGAAGAGATCAAGCCTTCGAGCAGAAAGTATCCTTACATCGACTTTAGACCTGACAGAGAAATCGGTAACGAAGTATTGCAGGTTGAAGGAATCTCCAAGACCATCAATGGCGAGAAGATTCTTGATAACATATCATTTATTCTTAACAGAGAAGACAAGGTTGCTTTTGTCGGAAGTAACGAAATCGCTACTACTACACTCTTCCAGATTCTTGCAGGAGAGATGGAACCCGATGAAGGTACATATAAGTGGGGCGTAACCACATCACAGGCTTACTTCCCCAAGGATAACACCAATGATTTCAATACAGATGATATCATCACAGACTGGTTGATGGGTTACTCACCTGTAAAAGATATCACATACGTAAGAGGTTTCCTTGGACGTATGCTCTTCTCACAGGATGACGCTCTTAAAAAAGTTAAAGTATTATCCGGTGGTGAAAAAGTTAGATGTCTCTTATCAAAGATGATGATTTCAGGTGCTAACTGCTTAATCCTTGATGAGCCTACCAACCACTTAGACATGGAATCAATCCAGGCTCTCAACAACGGACTTATAAGATTCAACGGCGTGGAACTTTTCTCCTGCCACGATCATCAGTTCATACAGACAACCGCCAACAGAATCATGGAGATTATGCCCGACGGTAAATTAATCGATAAGATTACTACTTATGATGATTATCTTGCTAACGATGAACTTGCCAGAAAGCGTACTATCTATATTGCTAAGAAAGAGGATGACGAGAACTAAATGCGCGCAATCGACTTACATGTTCATTCCACATTTTCAGACGGTACTCTCACACCTACACAGTTGGTAGAGTTGGCTGAAAAATGCAATTTGGAAGCATTCGCACTAACCGATCACGATACAACAGATGGAATAGAGGAAGCAGTTAACGCCGCTTCCTCATTTAATCTTGAAGTTATACCCGGTATTGAGTTTTCCACTGAGTACCGCGGGAAGGATATCCATATCCTCGGCTACTACATCAATCCTTACAATAAGGAATTCCAAAACGCTATTACTGAGTTTCGTAATTCCAGAGAAACACGTAACAAAAAGATGTGCGCCAAGCTCAACGATATGGGTATTAAGATTGATTATGACGAATTCATAAAATCATACCCAGACAGCGTAATCACAAGAGCTCACTACGCTAAGTACATGCTTGCACATGGCATGGTTAAAAATATGGAAGAAGCCTTTGAAAAATACATCGGCGATGATTGCCCCGGCTTCGTTCCAAGAGAAAAGATTACGCCTTCCAAGGCAGTATCTCTTATTCTTAAGTGCCACGGTATCCCAGTACTTGCTCATCCCATACTCTATAAGTATTCGGATGCAGACCTTGAAAAGCTCGTTGCAGAGCTCAAAAGAGCAGGCCTTAAGGGTATAGAGACAATCTATTCAACGTATTCCAACTCTGATGAAAAATTAATCAGAAAGCTTGCCAGCAAGTATCGTCTGCTTATTACAGGCGGTTCTGATTTCCATGGCAATAACAAACCCAATTTATCACTTGGTTACGGCAGAGGCGATCTCTATATTCCCGCCAAGTTGCTGCCCCCTCTTAAGAATGCATATCTTAAGGGCTTTGTTCCCAATAAAAACATACGTCAGGCCATGTTCTTTGATATGGACGGCACATTACTCAATGATAATAAAGAAATTTCGACCATCACAAGAGCGCTTCTTTACAAGGCTTGCGAGAACGGTCATATATTTGTTATCAATACGGGCCGCGCACTCTCATCAGTACTTAAAGTCGTAGACAGACTTGCAATCCGTGATATATGTAAATACGTGTGCGCTTTTAACGGCGGTGCTATCTATGATGTCGAAAAAGATGAGATAGTTGATCGATTGACTCTGGATACGGATATTGCTGAAGGTGTTAACAATATTGCAAAAAAATCAGGCTGTCATATACAGTCTTATACAGACTATGAATTGATATCCGAAAAGGATACCGAAGAATTAAGATATTATTCCGATTACGTTGAGATAGATTCAACCATTGTAGATGATCTGATTGCTTACTCTCCCAACCCTTATAAGCTTCTCTTGATGAATTTTAAGGATCATGACAAGCTGCTCGAGGCTCAAAAACTTATTCTTGAAAAATACGGTGGCAGAGTATTCTGTCTCTTCTCATGCGATAAGTTTCTTGAGGTTATTCCCATCAAGGGAGGCAAGGGATACGCACTCAAATCCGTACTCTCTCTTACAGGAATCAAGCATTCCAATTCATATGCATTCGCTGATGAAGAAAATGACCTTACGCTTCTTGAAGCAGCCAATAAGAGCGTATGCCTAATCAACGGTAATCCCAAATTAAAAGCCATCGCCGATTACATCACATTCCGTGATAATAACAACGATGGCCTTGCAGATTTCCTCGAATTATTCTCATAATATTCAATAATACTTTTTAAAAATAACTCCTCGAAATAACTTCGAGGAGTTTTATATTTTTATTTGTTACTATGTAATGTATTGTATATAGCCGATACAGGTAGACCTACGACATTGTTGTAGTCTCCCTCTATTTTTTCTACATACTTTCCAAAGAGGCCTTGAATACCATATGCTCCGGCCTTGTCATAAGGCTCATCAGTACTGATATAATCTTCTATCTCGCCATCAGACATATTATATACGTATACTTTTGTTTCAACTGCTTTAGATACTGTATTACCTTCACTATCAATTAGTGTAAATCCTGTATATACAGAATGTACACTTCCTGATAATGTCTTAATCATTGTTCTGGCATCATCTTTATCCTTTGGTTTGCCAAGTACATTGCCATTTGCATATACTATAGTATCTGCACCTAGTATATAATCATCCTCATTTAATCCAATTGTATTATCAGCTTTAATCTTGTCATATACAGCCTGTGCTTTTATATGCGAGAGTTTCTTAACCAGTTCTTCAGGATTTGATTCATCTATATTCTCATCAGCGTCAGATACAATTATCAACGGCTTGATACCTATATTCTCAAGTAACTCTTTTCTTCTGGGAGACTTAGAAGCCAGTATAATCATTTAATTATCCTCAATCAAATTCTTTCGTCTTTATTTGTTTTTCTGTTTTTAGGCAAAATATTAGGGGCAAATTAATTGCCCCTAATACATTACTACAACTCTGTAATTAATTGCAAGAATTATTAATTAAAGCATCTTTTCGAGTTCTGCGCTTACCGCCTTAACTGCATCATCGATGCCTGCAGGATTCTTACCACCTGCCTGAGCCATATTGGGTCTTCCGCCTCCGCCGCCTCCTACGATGGGAGCAACAGCCTTGATGAGGTTACCTGCATGAGCACCGTTTTTAACAGCACCATCAGTTGCCATAGCAACCATATTAACCTTACCGTCCTGTGCGGAGAATAATACTACAACGCCTTCACCAATCTTGGTCTTAAGCTGGTCACCGAGATCTCTAAGGCCGTTCATATCAACGCCATCAATCTTGGTAGCGAGTACTTTCATACCCTTAACTTCTACAACCTGGCTAGTTACATCACCAAGTGCTTCCTTAGCTGCCTTACTCTTGAGGGATTCAAGTTCTGAATTAAGAGTCTTAAGTTCGCTCTGAAGATGTGCAATCTTAGTTGCGAGGTCGCTGGGATTAACCTTAGCTGCCTTAGCTGCTTCATTGAGTGTATTCTCTATTTCCTTATAGTACTTAATAACTGCATCGCCTGTGAGTGCTTCGATACGTCTAACACCGGCTGCAACACCTGATTCGGAAAGAATCTTGATGTACTGAATGTCGGATGTATTCTTAACATGAGTACCACCGCAGAGTTCTACTGAAAAAGCTTCCTTGTAATCTGCTTCGTCGTCTCCTGACTCACCCTTGCCCATGCTTACGACTCTTACTGTCTCACCGTACTTCTCTCCAAAGAGAGCCATAGCTCCGGTCTTCTTAGCATCATTGATACTCATCTCATCTGTATTAACATCAAGTGCAGCTGCGATAGCTTCGTTAACGATTGCCTCTGCCTCGTTAATCTGAGCTTCTGTCATAGCCTCACCATGTGAGAAGTCGAATCTTAATCTATCAGGTGTAACAAGTGAACCCTTCTGCTCTACATGATCACCAAGCACCTTCTTAAGTGCCTTCTGTAAAAGGTGTGTTGCAGAGTGGTTACGACATGTCTTAGCTCTAACTGAAGTCTCTACACTAGCAAGTGCTTCTACATCCTTAGCAATGCTTCCCTTTGTAACATATCCTACATGTCCGATTAAGTTAGCATTGATATGTACTGTTTCTTTTACAACGAATTCTCCGTCCTTGGTAGAGATGATACCTGTATCACCCTGCTGACCACCCATTGTACCGTACATGGGTGTCACATCAAGAATGATGATACCATTCTGCTTTTCATCTATCTTATCTGCAGGAGCTGTCTCTCCATTATTGTCTACTGCAATAGCTACTACCTTAGCGCCACACTCAAGAGTATCATATCCTACGAACTTACACTTGAATGCTTCATCAAGACCTGTAAAAGCATCAGCGCTGTTATTAAGCTTAGCTGAGAAGTTCTGATTATCTCTGGCCTTCTGCTTCTGCTCTTCCATGGCAGCCTTGAAGCCGTCTTCGTTAACCGAAAGTCCTTCCTCCTCTGCGAACTCTAATGTAAGTTCGATGGGGAAGCCGAATGTATCATAGAGATAGAATGCATCCTTACCGTTAACTTCCTTCTTACCCTCTGCCTTGGTAGCATCGAGAATCTTACGAAGTTCCTTCATACCGTTATCAAGAGTACTCTCAAAACGCTCTATCTCTTTCTTTAATTCATCAAGGATAAATTCTCTGTTCTTAACAAGTAAAGGATAGCTCTCTGAATATACCTTATCGATATAAATTGTTGCGATGCTTAAGATATCTTCCTTCTTTAAGTTAAGTGTTCTTGCATGTCTTACAGCACGTCTTATCAAACGACGAAGAACATATCCTGCACCTGCATTGGAAGGGACGAGCTTAGCAGCATCACCGATAAGCATAACGCTTGTTCTTGTGTGATCTGCAAGGATTCTCATTGATCTTGTAAGCTTCTCATCAGAGTCATACTTAACACCTGACTTGTTCTCAATATATTCGATTACGGGTACAAAAAGATCTACTTTGTATACGTCTTTGGAACCATTTAAGAATGCTAAAATTCTCTCAAGGCCCCAACCTGTATCTACATTCTTTTGCTTAAGAGGAGTAAGGCTTCCATCCTTATGCTTCTCATACTGCATGAATACGTCATTACCAAGTTCTGTATACTTACCGCATGAGCATCCGGGTCCGCAATCAGGTCCGCAATCAGGCTTGTCTGCTATATAGAACATCTCTGAGTCAGGACCACAGGGACCATACTCAAGACCCCACCAGTTATCATCTGCGGGAAGATAATATATATTCTCTCTCTTGAAGCCTGATGCGATTCTGTACTCTGCACCTTCTTCATCTCTGGGTGCATTCTCATCACCTGCAAAAACTGTTGCTGCAAGATGATCTGCATCGAATCCGAATACACCGGTTAATAATTCATAACTCCACTGACATCTTTCCTTCTTGAAGTAATCACCAAGACTCCAGCTACCCATCATCTCGAAGAATGTAACGTGGCTCTTGTCACCAACTGAATCAATATCATTGGTTCTTACACAACCCTGTACGTTGCAAAGTCTTGTTCCCAAGGGATGCTTTTGTCCTAAAAGATATGGCATAAGAGGCTGCATACCTGCTACGTTGAAAAGAACACCGGTTGATCCGTCAGATACGAGTGATACTGCACCTACGTCAACATGTCCTCTCTCGATGTAGAACTCCTTCCATGTCTTTCTAAGTTCATCCGAAGTAAATTGTCTCATTTAATTATGTCTCCTTTTCAGCTCCTTCGTGAGCCTTTTTATATATGATTAATTATTTTTCAAAACTTAATCAGTAAACAATTGTACCCAGTTGGTTCCGTAGCTACCACCTGTACAATATCCAACACCTATCTTGGTGAATGCAGGATTAAGAATATTGGCTCTGTGTCCCTCTGAATTCATCCATCCGTTAACTACATCCTGAGGTGTCTGATAACCTGCTGCGATATTCTCACCGCAAGTAGTCCATGACACATCACCGATTACTGTAAAGCAGCTTGATCCATCAGGTCTTGTATGTGAAAAAGTAGTAATAAGTTCACCCGCACGTATCTGTGCTCTCGAATCAAGTGCAGCATCTTCCGTAAGCGGTCCAAGTCCATTGGCTGCACGCTGTTCATTACACAATGCAACAACCTGCGCTGCGAATGAAGCAGAATTGTTAGCCTGTTGAGCTGCTGCTTCTTCAGCTGCTTTTTGCTCAGCAAGTTTCTTTTCTTCTTCAGCTTTTTTCTGTGCTTCTAAAGCAGCCTTTTCTTTTTCTTCCTGCTGCTTTTTTAACTCAGCCTGCTGCTTATCATATTCATCTTTATCCATAAAGAATATGCTGTTGGCATATCCGGTCTTGCCTTCGTACTCGAATCTGTACCAGTTATTTTCGCTCACACCCGTAGCGTCAATAACTACATCTTTTTCAATCTTTCCGATTATCTCGGAATCATCAGCTGTAGGAAGATTTCTTACATTGCAAGCTTTTAATGTAATAATCTTCTTGCTGATATCAGTAATAACAGCTTCTTTTTTCTCTTCCTTAACATTTGTATTATCAGAAGAGTTATTTCCATCATCTATATCGTCAGACTCATCGTCATCGTAGTCATCATCGTAATCGTCATCGAAGTCGTCGTAGTCATACTCGTAGTCATCATCATAATCGTCGTAATCATCTTCACTCGATGAAACATTTCTGGTTATATTGGCATCTTTTTTTAAAGATGCATCTTCGTCATCTTCCAAGGAAGAAAGCGGTGTTGTACACGAAATCATTGCCACTGATGTAATAAAAACTGTGGCTGTCATAAAGAATCTTTTCATGTATTTATCCCCCAACAAATCAATGAATTGTAGTCTGTGTATATATACGAAACTGCACCCGAAGCCCCCTAAGGGACTTCGAGTGCGATATCTGAATGTGCGAAAACAGGGATTCTTCGCCTATTCCATATTAATGATTTAGTAATTAGATCTCATGAATCTTTCTTTCAACATACTTAGTATGAAGAACTTCATGTGCCTTGTGGCTGTTAGGCTCACCGAAGAACTCAGAGTAGAGCTTCTTAACTGACTCGTTCTCATGAGACTTTCTTCTAGGCATATTAGCATCATAGTTGTAAAGAGCTTTTGCTCTCTCAGCTCTGATATCTGTGAAGTTACGAACTGATGCGGGAACCTGAGGCTGACCACCACCATTTACGCAACCGCCGGGACAAGCCATGATTTCAACGAATGTGTAATCAGCTTCACCGGCACGGATCTTATCCATGATAACTCTAGCATTAGCAAGACCTGAAGCAACAGCAACCTTAACTGACATGCCTGCTACTTCGTATGTAGCTTCCTTGATACCTTCTACGCCACGAACTTCCTTGAATTCAAGAGGAGAATCGTTAGTCTCACCTGTGAGTTTCCATACAGCTGTACGAAGTGCAGCTTCCATAACACCACCGGTAGCACCGAAGATAACTGCAGCACCTGTTGACTCACCCATAGGATCGTCGAACTGCTCATCGGGAAGATTAGCAAAGTCAAGACCGCATCTCTCGATAAGTCTTGCAAGTTCTCTTGTTGTCATTGTGTAGTCAAGATCAGGTACACCAGCAGCTGACTGATCAGCTCTGCCGATCTCGAACTTCTTAGCTGTACAAGGCATTACTGATACAGAAACGATTGACTTAGGATCCCAACCCATCTTCTCAGCGTAGTATGTCTTAAGGATTGCACCAAACATCTGCTGAGGAGACTTACATGATGATAAGTGATCAAGCTGATCAGGATAGTAATGCTCGCAGTACTTAATCCATCCGGGTGAACATGATGTAATCATAGGAAGTACACCACCGTTTGTTACTCTGCCAAGAAGCTCTGTAGCTTCTTCCATGATAGTAACGTCTGCTGCGAAATCTGTATCAAATACTTTCTCAAATCCGATACGTCTAAGAGCTGCTGCCATCTTGCCTTCAACACCTGTTCCCATAGGGAATCCGAAAGGCTCACCGAGTGCTGCTCTAACAGCGGGAGCTGTCTGAACAACTACATGCTTCTCGGGATCTGCGATAGCTGCCATAATCTTATCAACATCTGACTTCTCGTAGATAGCACCTGTAGGACATACAGCGATACACTGACCACAGCATACACATGCTGTTTCGCCGAGACCCATACCGAATGCTGAAGAAATCTCTGTGATGAAACCTCTGTTGTTAGCACCGATAACGCCGATACCCTGAGTCTTTTCACAAGCAGCGATACAACGACGGCAGTTGATACACTTGTTGTTGTCTCTTACCATGTGAGCAGCTGAGTCATCGATCTCGTACTCGTTGGTAATACCTGCATACTTGTTCTCATCATCTACGCCAAAGTCATGGCATAATTTCTGAAGTTCACACTTGCCTGAACGTACACATGAAAGACACTTCTTATCATGGTCAGACAAAATGAGCTGTAATGTTTTCTTTCTATATTCAAGTACCTTAGGAGTGTTGGTATAAACCTTCATTCCTTCTGTGATAGGGTATACGCATGAAGCAACAAGTCTTGCTCCTCTTCCTTCGTCTGCCTCTACCATACAGATACGACATGCACCGATTTCATTGATCTCTTTTAAGTAACAAAGAGTAGGTATATCGATGCCGGCACTCTTGGCAGCCTGAAGAATAGTGGATCCTTTGGGCGCTTCGACAGCCATACCATTTATTGTAATATTAATGGATTCCATTATCTTCCCTCCTATTATTTCTTAGAAATAGCGCTAAACTTACATGTAGCCATACATGCACCGCACTTAACACACTTGCTGGAATCGATTGCCATTGCAGGTAACTTCTTACCGGGTGCAATGTAATCTGTCTTAGAAATTGCTGATGCGGGACACTGCTTAGCACACATACCACAACCGATACATTTCTCTTTGTCGATAGAGAAGTTAAGGAGATCCTTACATACGCCTGCAGGACATCTCTTCTCTACAACGTGAGCAACGTACTCATCCTTGAAATAACGAAGAGTTGAAAGTACGGGGTTAGGAGCTGTCTGTCCGAGACCACAAAGTGAGTTAGCCTTGATGTAGTAGCAGAGTTCCTCAAGCTTATCAAGGTCTTCAAGAGTAGCCTTACCCTTAGTAATCTTATCAAGCATCTCGTACATTCTCTTAGTACCGATACGACAAGGTGTACACTTACCACATGATTCATCAACTGTAAATTCGAGGAAGAATTTAGCAATATCAACCATACAGTTATCCTCGTCCATAACGATAAGTCCACCGGAACCCATCATTGAACCGATACCAATAAGGTTATCATAGTCAATAGGAATATCGAAGTGCTCTGCAGGGATACATCCACCTGAAGGACCACCTGTCTGAGCAGCCTTGAACTTCTTGCCGTTAGGGATACCACCACCGATATCTTCAATAACTTCACGAAGTGTTGTACCCATAGGTACTTCTACAAGACCTGTATTGTTAATCTTTCCACCAAGAGCGAATACCTTAGTACCCTTGCTCTTCTCTGTACCCATTGATGCGAACCACTCAGCACCATTTAAGATGATACGAGGAATGTTAGCATATGTCTCAACGTTGTTAAGTACAGTGGGCTTTGCGAAAAGACCCTTAACAGCAGGGAAAGGAGGACGAGGACGAGGCTCACCACGGTTACCTTCGATAGATGTCATAAGAGCTGTCTCTTCACCACATACGAAAGCACCAGCACCGAAACGAAGGTCGATATCAAAATCAAAACCTGTTCCGAAGATGTCCTTACCAAGTAATCCGTATTCTCTTGCCTGATTAATAGCAATCTGTAATCTCTGGATAGCGATGGGGTACTCAGCACGTACGTAGATGTAACCCTGGTTAGCGCCGATTGTATAACCAGCGATTGCCATAGCTTCAAGTACTACGTGAGGATCGCCTTCAAGTACGGAACGATCCATGAATGCTCCGGGGTCACCCTCATCGGCATTACAACATACATATTTCTGATCAGCATCGGGAACGAGAGTTCTAGCGAGTTTCCACTTCTGTCCTGTAGGGAAACCTGCACCACCACGTCCTCTTAAGCCAGCTGCAAGAAGTGTATCGATAACCTGCTCGGGTGTCATCTCTGTGAGAACCTTAGCAAGAGCCTGATAACCGTCTACAGCGATATATTCGTCGATGTTTTCAGGATTGATTACACCACAGTTACGAAGAGCAACTCTCTTCTGCTTCTTGTAGAATCCTGTTTCAACAAGGGGAATAACTTCATCTTCTTTAACTGTTTCCTGGTAAAGAAGTCTTGTAACAACTCTACCTTTGAGCAAATGCTCAGAAACTATCTCTGCAACATCTTCCTTCTTAACCATTGAGTAGAAAGATCCTTCAGGATAGATAAGTACGATAGGTCCCAATGCACAGAGACCGTGACAACCGGTACGTACAACAGCAACTTCATCTTTTAAGCCATTCTTCTCAATCTCGGCCTCGAATGTGTCGATGATTGCCTGGCTTCCGGAGGAAGTACATCCTGTACCACCGCAAACTAATACGTGTGAACGATACATTTAAATTTCCTCCTTAATTATTTTAACTGGTTGCCGATTGTGTACTCGGTAACAACCTGACCTCTGATAAGGTGCTTGTCAACGACTTCAAGAGCCTTCTCAGGTGTCATCTTAATATATGTAACTTTTTCCTTACCGGGCTGAATAACCTCAACGATAGGCTCGTACTGGCAAAGACCGATACAACCTGTCTGAGTAACAGCACAGTCGGGGATTTTCTTTTCTGCAACTGCATCTGCAAGTGCTGTAAGAACAGGTCTAGCGCCGGAAGCGATACCACATGTAGCCATACCAACAACTACTCTTGTGCCTGCTTCAGACTCTGCACGAAGTCCGACCTGACCCTGCATTTTGTCTCTTATTGCTTTTAATTCTTCAAGAGATTTCATTTGCTTTCCTCCTAAACTAGATATTTTTACCATTATCTGTATTAAACTTGTTTTCCGTAAGATAATCTTTTATGTAATCGGACACTTCTTTATTATCAAAAGGAATGTCTCCGAGTATCTCGCGAAATTCTCTTGTATCCATAACGAAGGATTTTCCGTTAAATCTGTATTCATACACAAAATCTGTATCCGGGTGATACACCACCAGTTGATGAATTGTACCGGTAATATCTCCGAGAGGCATTCTGTCTATATTACTTAATTGAAATTCAGCCGTTACCTTGGTTCCTACTCCTTCTTCGCTCGTAATGTCGAAACTTCCTCCGGCCTGTAACGCAGCTTCACGAAAGAACGGAACTCCGAGCCCTACCTTTCTGGTACTCCTCGTGGTAAAAAAAGGATCCTTAACCGAAGCAAGCTGTTCCTTACTCATTCCGCACCCATCGTCTTCTATAATAACGGTGAGTAAATCTTTTTCTTCGTCTGCATCAACGGTAATGTGAACAACTTTCGCGCCCGCTCTTGTGGAGTTTTCGGTAACATCAAGAATATTCAACGAAATTTCAGTCATCATGGACTTTATCTCCCGATAAAAGAGATTCTTAGTTAAACTGCTCTAAAATGCCCTTAACGTCATCAGGTTTAAGACGGCCGAATACTTCGTCGTTAACCATCATAACAGGTGCAAGTCCGCATGCACCTACACATCTGCAGGCATCAAGTGAAAACTTGCCGTCAGGTGTGCATTCACCGCCCTTGATTCCGAGGATTTCCTCGATCTTGGCATATACATCGCCTGAACCCTTAACGTAGCACGCTGTACCAAGGCATACAGAAATCTGGTATTTTCCCTTGGGATTAAGAGCGAACTGTGAATAGAATGTTGATACGCCGTATACTTTTTCAAGTGGAATATCCATTCCGTCGGCGATCATCGTCTGAACCTCGATGGGAAGGTAGCCGTAGATGTCCTGTGCTTGCTGCATAACAGGCATTAATGCTCCCTTCTGGCCCTTGTTTTCAGCGATGACTTTCTTAAGTGCTTCCTCTTGCTCTTTTGTTCCGGCAAAAGGTACAGTTGTTTTTTTGGAACTCATCCTAAAAACCTCCTTGATATTTTTTTAACAAGACCATTTTGCAATAGCCGTACATAGCATTTATTCTATCACAAGGCAATATATTTTGCTATCGTATTTTTCACTTTTTTCACAGTTTTTTCTTGTGAATCTTATACCCTTTTACCTATAGTTTATGTAGGTTTTTGGCCTGTTTTTGTCTCTCTTGCTAATTAAATATTCAATTGATATAATAGACTTGTATTTTGTGGGGTTATATTTGATTATCATTTTTGATTAATCAAGAGAAAACTATATCTATTTTTCTATAGGTAATACGCCATCAGTCTATCCATCCGGCGATTACTCTTTTCCCCATATAAAAAATACAGTTTTACGTGTAAAAGTTTTTGTGTTCCTATACGGAGGTTTTTTATGACAGTTAACGATATACTTACAATTCTTGACGCCAATTGTATTGCAGGCAAAGATGGATTGGATAAGGAAGTGTTGACCGCATGCGGTTCGGATATGATGAGCGATGTATTGGCATTCGCGCACACTCAGTGTGTTCTTCTCACAGGCCTATGTAATCCGCAGGTTATAAGAACCGCCGAGATGATGGATATAGTTGCGATTATATTTGTTCGTGGCAAGACACCCGATGATACGATGAAGGCAATGGCTGATGAACAAGGACTCCCTCTTCTTGTAACACCTCACAGAATGTTCTCATCATGTGGCAAGTTATACGAAAAGGGACTTACAGGAGGATTGGTAGATGGCTGAAGTAATGGAACTTAATTATACCGTATCCAACGAAGATTTTACGCGAGCAGGCGAAGCATCAAGTGATGTTAAAAAGAAATTAAAGCAGCTTGGTGTATCACCCGAAGCAATCAGAAAAGTAGCAATCGCCCTCTATGAAGGCGAGATCAATATGATAATTCACGCTTACGGCGGACAGATAAAAGTCACCATAAGCGAAGAAATGATTACTCTCGTACTTGCAGACCGTGGCCCCGGTATCGCAGATATCGAAAAGGCTATGCAGGCCGGATATTCAACTGCACCTGACAAAGTCAGATCACTTGGATTCGGAGCAGGTATGGGTCTGCCGAATATGAAAAAGAATTCCGACACGATGGATATCAAAACCGAACTCGGTGTCGGAACAACTGTCACCATGACTATCAATCTGTAATGGTTATCGGATGGTTAGACGGATGGAACTTTAGAATCACTTTAGAATAATATTTTTTATTTTTACTTTTTAGTATTTAGCGAATTTGAGTATACGAGTTACTGTCTTGTAATTTAGCTGACGGAGGTCGACATGGATCATTACGGAAATTCTGTATATTTAATGGAAAACCTGTGTAAAGGTTGTACTAACTGCATCAGCCGTTGCCCGACGCAGGCTATTAGAGTGCGTAACAATAAGGCCGTGATTACTCCCGGTCGTTGTATTGACTGCGGCGAATGCATCCGTATCTGTCCTCACCATGCTAAAAAAGCAAGACGTGATTTTATCGATGCTACTGAAAAATATAAATACACTGTTGCTCTTCCTGCACCGAGTCTGTGTGCACAGTTCAACAATCTTGAAGATATCAATATCCTTTTAACAGCTATAAAAGATATTGGATTTGATGATGTATTCGAAGTAAGCGCTGCAGCTGAAATCGTATCTGAAGAATCCAGAAAATATATCGCTATGCATAAGGACGAGTGGCCTTTAATATCGACCGCGTGTCCTACTGTAGTGCGTCTTGTTCAGGTTAGATTCCCTAATCTCTGCGAGAAGCTCTTACCTCTTAAGACTCCCGCAGAATTGGCAGGTGAACTTGCAAGAAAAAAGGCAGTTGAATTAACCGGTTACAAGCCTGAAGAGATTGGTATATTCTTCCTCTCTCCTTGCGCTAGTAAAGTTACAGCTGTTAAGAATCCTATCGGAGCAGAAAAAAGTAATATAGATGAAGTACTTGCAATCAAGGATATCTATCCTGTACTTCTCGCAGCAATGCCCAAGTATGCAGATGCACCCGAAGAATTATCTCACTCAGGTAAGATAGGTCTTAGCTGGGGTGTAACAGGTGGTGAAGTTGGCGGACTTCTCTCCGACTCATGCGTAGCAGCTGATGGTATAGAAAATGTAATACATGTACTTGAAGATCTCGAGGATGATAAGTTCTCACAGGATCTTGAATTCATAGAACTCAATGCTTGTAACGGCGGATGTGTCGGCGGCGTAATGAACGTAGAGAACCCGTTCGCAGCAAAAGCAAAGATGCAGCATCTTAGAAAGTACTTACCCGTTGCTGCAGCAAGAAGTGATTCGTATGGCGAATACGATATCAACTGGAGTGAAAAGGTTGAATATCAGCCCGTATTTGAGCTTGCAGATAACCTCAAAGAATCCATGGAAAAGATGGCTCGTATCGAAGAGCTCACAAAAGAATTCCCTGGACTCGATTGCGGTTGTTGCGGTGCTCCTTCATGTAAGGCTCTTGCAGAAGATATCGTTAAGGGCGTTGCCAAGAAACAGGACTGTATACATGTATTGAGAGAATATATTCACAAGTTATCTGAAGACATAGCAGAGTTGAGTGAAAGCATCTGATTCGATACGCATAAGAGAAGTTTGAAACAAGTATTAAAAATTTAGAAGTACTGTATTGAATAAAAGATTAATAAACGGGGAAAGGATGGTCGTAAAATGAAAGTATATGAATTAGGTAATATGGATGATTTTGAATTGTTATCCATATCCAAGGATACTGATATAACCGGAGTGTTTTGTTGCGACCTCTTATCCATCGCAATGGGCAAGGCTCCCGCAGGCAGTGCATGGGTTACTGTAATGGCCAATGTTAATACTCTTGCTGTTGCATCCCTTACTGATGTAGCCTGCATCATACTTGCTGAAGATGTAACATTTGATAATTCACTTATTGAAAAAGCCAAGGAGGAAGGAATAGCTGTATTCAAAACTAAGAAGCCAATCTTCGATGCAGCTCTTCTAATAAATAATTCCCTATGATACCTCTACACTACGATTTGCATCTCCATTCATGCTTATCGCCATGCGGAGACAATGAATCCACTCCCGGTAATATCGTGGGAATGGCAGTCATCAAGGGACTCGATGTTATCGCTCTTACTGATCACAACACATGTAAAAACTGTAAGGCAGCGATGGCAATTGGCGAAGCATATGGTATAACTGTTATTCCGGGCATGGAACTGACCACTTCCGAAGAAGTGCACGTTCTCTGCCTCTTTTATAATCTCGAAGATGCAATGAAATTCGATGCATTCATTGAACCAAGAATTCTCGATATTCCAAATAATCCAAAAGCATTCGGAGATCAATTTCTCTGCAATGAGGATGACGAAGTCGTTGGTTCATTTCCGAAGTTATTAATATCAGCAACGGATATATCTTTTGATAAAGTATATGATTACGTTAGCGAATATCACGGAGTCATGATTCCTGCGCATATAGATAAGAATTCGTTTTCACTTATGTCTAACCTCGGTTTCGTGCCACCGGATTCGCACTTCGATTGTTTCGAGTTGTCGGATATGAGTAATCTTCATAAGTTGCAAAATGCGAATGAATATCTTAAGGGATGTAATGTGATTACAGATTCGGATGCACATTATATTCAAAACATTAACGAACCTATTAATACACTTTATGCAGAGTCTAATTCTATTAAAGATGTACTCGACTCGTTAATCACACATAAAACACTCTAACTGTTTTAAAATCATCAAAAAAATAAAAGGCGCGATGCGCCTTTTTATTTTTCTCTTTATTTTTTTATATTATCTAATAAATATTTCTGTTTTTATATATTTGAAATTATGTCCAACCGCCGTCCGCGGTGAGTATCTGTCCTGTTACGTATGCAGGCATCTCGGATAATTTCTTTACTGTGAGAGCCACCTCTTCCACACTACCCGCACGTCCTATAGGAATATCATTGAAAAGTTCCAAGAGTTCATCTTCATTAAGATGCGAATTCATCGGTGTATTGATAAAGCCGGGTGCAACTGCATTAACACTTATTCCGCTCGCAGCAAGTTCCTTGGCGAGTGCCTTGGTGAATGCATTAACTCCACCCTTGGTTGCAGAATATGCTACCTCGCATGAAGCTCCTACATTACCCCATACTGAAGATATATTAATGATATTACCACGATGATTCTTAATCATATCAGGTACTACTACTGAGCATGTTGTATAGAGCGAACCAAGATTAACATTCACACTCTTATTCCAATCATCAGTACTCATATCCTGGAATAATCCAACATAAGAAATACCTGCGTTATTGATAAGGATATCTATCGATGTAGTACCGATAAAATCCTTCAACTCTTCTTTTGCCTTTGCAGTATCAGAAAAATCTATGGACGCTGTGAAAACCTCTGTGTTATATTCAACACTTATTCTGTCAGCGAATTCATCCAACTCTTTAATATGTGAATTACACACTAGAAAGAGGTTATTATCCATTGCAAATTCTTTTGCAATTGCTGATCCTATTGCTCCACTTGCACCTGTAATTAAGATGTTCTTCTTCATATACTTTTCTTTCTTTTTCTATATCTCTAAATCAACTAACAAATATATAAATATAATAATTTTTATTTTATACTACTCTTCTTTTTGAGTATTATCTTCTTTCGAATCTATATTTATCTCATTATCAATTGTTTGATTATTAATTTCACTATTGGGTTGTGTGCCATCCGTCTTGGATATTTTACGAATCGCTGTTATACGCTCAGATAATGTAGGATGTGAATACTCTAACTTCACTACTACGGGATGAGGATTAAGATTGGTAAGAGCGTCCTTACTGAGTCTCTTGAGTGCCGAGATAAGTGCCTCGCCATATCCTTCCTTCGCTGCGAATCCATCAGCCTGATATTCGAATGTACGTGATATCTTATTGGATACAAGATTGAATAAATTGCTTACAGGCCAGCTAATCATAGTGAGCACTGTAAACGCAAAGTAGTAGTTAACCTCATTGAATCCAAACTCTGTACAAAACTGTGGAATATTAAGTATCAATCCGAGTGCAACAATCAATATGATAATTCTAAAGAACGAAAACCATATGGATTTTAATACATGCTTATACTTTGCATGTCCGAATTCGTGTGCAAATACTGCAACTATCTCATCAACCGTGTAATTGTTAACAAGGTTATCATCGAGTGATACTGTCTTTTTTACAAGGCCTGTACAGAATGCATTGGCTCTCGTTGTACGTCTCGATGCATCCATCACATAGATAGCCTTAATCTTAACATTGTATTTCTCGCAAAGATTAACCAATGAGTCTCTAAGTTCGCCTTCTTCAAGCGGAGTGAACTTATTGAAGATTCTCATGAGTGGCATTGATAATAAGTTAATTGCAAGTGAGAAAAGTATAACTGCAATTATCGTAAATAGTATTCCAAGATTGCCAAACTTTTCGAATAAAAACATCACAACGAGGAATAAGATTGTCGAAACAATTAATCCTAAAACGAGCGACTTGATAATATCCAAGATGAATGTCTTAATCGTTGTCTTATTGAAGCCATACTTCTCTTCAATCACGAAGTTTTGATAATATTCAAACGGAATCGAAATAATGGTAGATACAATAGTAAATACCAAAATAAAGAGTATATAATTAACAACCGTATTGAAATCAAACAGATAAAAAATCTTGGAATGCAGATTGAATATCAAAAGAATAAGTGTAATAAGTGCACTTACCAATGTCTGAATTGCCGAGAACTTCTTGGTGTCGTTTCTGTAATTAATCCATTTACTGTATTTCTCTTCGTCGTATACATCACGTACGTTTTCGGGAAGAGGCTTTTTTACATATGTATCATTAAGTTTTACGAGAACAAAATTAAAGATGTTCTCGCATACGTATGAAATCAAAAGAAGTATCTTAATCATGCTTTTTTCGTTTTTGCTTTAACTACTTTTTCCTTAGTTGGTTTTACTTTTGAAGCCTTTTCTTTTACCGGTTTCTCTTCGCCTGACTTCTTGTTTTTCAATGCATCAAGTAATCTCTCCGGAAGAGAAAAAACTGTATCAATAACAAAATCCAAGCCCTTTTCGAACAAAGAAATAATTAACTTTCCAATTATGAATATGATTATAAACGGCACTATGGCACAAAGTAAAAATGTAAGTGTAATCATATGTTATTCTCCCTATTCCTCACATTTTCTGAAGAATAATGAATTAAATAATTATCTAATTATTGAAGTCTTTGCATATCAAAGAAGTACTTAATCTTAGCAAGCAAACAAGGCTTATCAATGGTCTTAAGGATATAATCAACCGGCTTAAGATTGATAACACTCATAAGACTCTCTTTATCTGACTTACCGGTTAAGAACATAACGGGAATCTTACTTGTCTCAGCATCTTCCTTGAGCATCTCAAAAAACTGAGGGCCTGAAAGAGCCGGCATTTTATAATCGAGTAAAATAAGATCGGGCTTATTCTTAGCAAGCCATTTGATAGCTTGAAGGCCGCTTGAAGCCATACCTATACGATAATCATCCTTCAACCAGTCATAAACCATTCGCATATAGAAAATATCATCATCTACAATAAGAATAGTCTTCTTAACTGTAGGCTGGATATCTTCAAAAGCACATAACTCAACACTTCTTAAAAAGAGGTTCATATCAAGAGGTCTGTCGAGCCATTTGTATACCAATGATTCTGTGATAACCTTTTCAACCTTGGTGAATTCAATAGGTTCTCCAACGATGATGATACGCTTGTTTAACTCCGAGAGCATATCCTTGATATATACAAGAGTTTCTGTATCCATCTCATACTGAAGATACAATACGAAAACATCTGCAACATTTTTAATCATTGAGATTGCATCTATTGTATCTAAACTGAATGTATATTCGAATCCAATCTCTTCAAGTTTGGTCTCAATTCCCTTTACAATGAAACCTTCGCTGGGGCTAATTATTGCTACTGTTTTAAAATTTTTAACCATGTCCTTTAACCTCGGGCTGTATTAATTATCTGATAATTTTGTATTGATAATCTCGACTATAGAATCCCAATCGAGTTCAAGCAATCTCTCATTAATCTCTTCTACACACTTAGCATTTTCTTCAGCTATTGAATAGTTCTCAAATACCTTAAGAAGCATATCCACAACACCGTAATCCATCTCATCCGATGCTGTACGTATGGACTTAAGTGTCTCCTTAAACAATCCTTGAGGCATCTCAGGAAGAGTAACGCTCTGATTATCAAATCCCTTGAGGAATTCATCGAGCTTATCACACATTTCAGTAAGCTCAGCATAATGTGCCTTAATGAAGTCTATATCATTCTCATTACCTGCCGTCTCCATATTGAGTGCAAGTTCTGACAATACGCCTTCACCAATGATTCTGGTAGAACTCTTAAGAGCATGTACCTTTACAGTAAAGTCTTCCCAGTTTCCACCCTCATAGTAATCATTGATTTCCTTCATGTTCTTACGGAAGGACTCATGGAATAACTTAAGTACTGAAAGATAACCATCCTCCGAACCACAGTTCTTGATACCATCTTCAATATTGAAAGGAGGATTATGAGTAATCCAATCAGGAAGTACTCTTCCTTCTTCGGTAACTGCAAAATCATCATTAACGATATCTTCTGCATATACTTCTTCAGGATTTTTATCCTTGTAGATGTATTTATATACCATCTTCTCAAGAACTTCACCATTGATAGGCTTGGAAAGATAATCATCGAACCCTGCTTCAAGATATTTTTCTCTCGAACCTGATATTGCATTAGCTGTTAAAGCAATATGAACGGACTTGGAGTAATTATCAAGTTCCTTCATTCTTTCAAGAGTCTCAATACCATCCATAACAGGCATCATATGATCGACGAAGATGATATCGTAGTCTTTTTCTTTTACCATTTCCAATGCAGAAAATCCGGAATCAGCTGTATCAATCTGAACCTTGGTCTGCTTAAGGAGATTCTTGAATACCGAGAGGTTAATCTCTGTATCATCGATAGCAAGAATCTTGGCATTGGGTGCAACAAAGGATACCTTGTATTCTTCATTGGCTGTTTTGCTCTTATTGAATCTCTCGGTGTAATCACCCATGGGCTCCCAGTCAGTAACTTTTTGCTCGATACTGATCATGAAATCGGAACCCTTGCCGTATACGGAGTCGATGGAAAGAGAACCATTCATTAACTCGAGAAGATGCTTGGTAATATTCATACCAAGTCCTGTACCCTCGATGTTACGGTTTCTTTCTTCTTCAATACGTGTAAAAGGAGAATAAATCTTTTCGATATCTTCTTCCTTCATACCGATACCCGTATCGGAACAATGAACTTCAAGATATATATTATCTGAATCCTTGTATCTATAACCTACTTCAAGCTTTACGCTACCACGTTCCGTGTACTTTACTGAGTTAACGAGGATATTAAGAATACACTGTTTGATACGTATCTCATCACCAAATAAGAGATGGGGCATCTGCTCGTCAACCTTTAAGATAAACTCAAGATTCTTTTTCTTAACTCTATCATTAATCATATTAACGATATCATTAAGCATGGATACGAGTTCGTACTGTATGGGGATAATCTCCATCTTGCCTTCTGACACCTTGGAGAAATCAAGTATCTCGTTAACGAGTGCCATAAGTGTACGTCCTGCGGATCTGATATCCTGAGCATACGCAATTATCTGATCTTCCTTACTCTCTCTAAGAATCATCTCATCCATACCAAGAATGGCATTGATAGGAGTACGAATCTCATGAGACATGTTGGCAAGGAATGAACTCTTGGCTTCATCGGCAGCTTCAGCTTTTTCCTTGGCCTCTATGAATTCAGTCATATCCAAAAAAGCTATGTTAAGACCAACTATTCTATCCTCATCCAACATCAGACTGATATTAATCTGATAATCAGTATGCGTATCTTCATCATCATTTCTTAGGATATATGAAGTACTGGTTCTATCATTTAATACTTCAAGGCACTGGTTGTAAAATGAATCCAGATTCTTGCCTGATAAAATAGCGCTGGCAGCCAATTTCATATCAGTATCCATAGAAATATCTACTTTTTTACTCGAGGCATATGCTCTTAATTTTTCAGAACACATTACAACTTTAAGATTACTATCCGTAATAATCAAATAATACGGAGAAGTTCTTAAAAACTGCTTATTAAAGAACGCCTGCAAATAATTCTCTTTTTGAATAAATGCCTGCGTACGCATAGCCTGATCATTGGCACGTCTAAGAAGTTCATTATCCCTGACGTAATGTCTGGCTTCTCTTTTTAATTTTTTGTTTTCAAGCCTTAACTCGGATAATTCTTCGAGCGCTTCAGCATATTGTTGTTCATCTATCATAAGAATTTGCCCCGTACACTTTATAGTCTCTAAATACTATATCTTTTAGAAAGCCACAATCGTGAAAGTAAAGTTATGAAAACTGTTATAATACTTGTCGGAATTGAGTCCCTTGACCGGGCAAAACTCTCCGAACGCATATATTCCCATAAGTTCAAGATTTTTCGGAAGGTTATCAAGACACATCTGTCCTTCGGCTTCAACATCGGATGCAAGTGCAAGGAATCTGGCAGCACATGTTGTACATAAAAGTGTCGAATATTCATAATCCGGATCATCAAGCATATCGTTAATTGCCGCACATGCCTTTTCTACCGAATTCTTAACATCATCTTTATTGATAATTCCTATACCAAGTGTTGAACCCTCAGGCATACCACCAAGGAATACACCACTTCCATCCATATGATTAAGCGAGGATATATTACGTGCTGTTTCAATAACATCACCATCTTCCATGGGGATTGATAACAAGAAAGGAGATAACAGATAATCAGCAACAACATCTTCCTTTTCGTTACCTATCTGCTCCTTGTTCATAACATTAAGAAGTGTATCATTGCCAAGTTTAAATACATGATTTGCTTTTGATTCGGTAATGACATATGAGAACAAAGCTCTGTTGCTAACAGAGTTTCTACTTACAAACTTTGGTTTAATATTTCCCGTGATTAAAACCATATTCAACGCATCTGCAACACAGGAATCGTTGCAAAATACTCTGTTACTTGAAAAGTTAAAGTTGTCCGATGCCAAACCGCCGAATATGGGCGTGTTGTTGCTGAGTTTGTTAAGTACCTCAACGTATCCGTCTCCGCTGACGTCATCAATGCTCTTGACCATAATGCCATATGAGATAATCATCTTAACTTCGCCGTCAAGTTTCTTTTCAGTCTCTCTGTAAACACGTTCTATCTCTTCAGCATAATTATCCTTGGTAAGAGTATTGGTAATACCTGTAGCAAATTGACAATCATCGGCGCTTAAAAGAAGTATTGATATTCCGTCAGGAACATACCCTGCCACATTGGTAATCATACTCATGGCAGTACATCCTAAAATATCAAAATCCCATTTTTCTCTGAGTCTTTCGATGAGTTCGTCATATTCGAAATCCTCAACATCTTCCCCGTATACTAGCGCAATGCTGTTTTTCTTGAATTCGAATTCCTCTGCTTGAGTCATCAGCTCCTCAACTGCCAACTCAAGATCATCCATCTCCGGAGTATATAATACTTTAGATTTCATAGGCTTTCTCCTTTAAAAAAACACTATTTCATTTTACCATATCGGCCTCTTATTAACAATCTTTTAGGCTACCCAAAAGACTATAATTCTTTAAGCAATAATCCGAATGTTCCGGGTCCGCAGTTAACTGCAATTGCAGGTGATGCTTTCTGGAAAATTATCTCCTCAAATTTGGCTTTTTCAGCGATTCTGTCTCTAATCCATTCCATCTCTTTATTGGTAAGTCCAACATAGGTAACAAAGAGTATGCTCTTATCTATGCCACCCTCATGTCTGAGAGTAGAATTAATGTATTTTTTCCAAGCATATCTTCTCGAGCCAAAAATCATCGAATCAAGACCGATTTTACCGTTTTTGAGCATTATTACGGGATGACCCGATAATGACTTAACTATATTGGCAAGCTTGGGGTTAATCTGCTTGGATCGAGCCAGATAGTCGATATCATCGAGGACGAAGCTAGTCCTAACCTTATCCTTAAGATGCTTCATCTCTTCCACAATCTCTTCGGCACTCTTTCCCCTGGCTGCCATCTTGGCTGCTTCGATTGCCATAATTCCCTGACCGCTTGAAAGATGACCCGAATCAATAACCGTAACATTATCAAATGCCTTGGATGCCTCCATAGCTGAAGGACAACCACTATGAGCCACCTTGGAAGAAATCGATATATGAACTACGTTATTGGCCTTCTTTAATTCCTCTGCAAAGAACTCTTCATGTTCCTTGGTATCCGGAGATCTCGTCTCTATATGATGTTCGGGCTTTCTCATATATGAGATTACGCCCTGAGTATCTATTTCTGTACCGTCTCTGAATAAGCCCTCGTCTGTTTTAACCATATGAGGTATAACAGAAATCTCATATCTTGCAGCAAGTTCATTGGGTATATCCGCAACACTCTCTGAAGTAACGCTAACAGTCTTTTTCTTCTTGTTATCCTGCATCCAGGATATGGTCTCTTCGAATATCTCTTCTGCACTACCAAGTACATTGACCATATCGGAAGGAAGGAATCTGTATACGGTATTTTCAAGTTCCTCGCCACTGACAGGCTTGGCAAGATATGCATCAAATCCTTCTTTTTCAAAGAGGATTTTATGTTCCTCATCAGCATTGGCAGTAAGGATTACAACATGAGTATTTCTATTCATGCCTCCCACCTGGGATCTGATTGCCTTAAAGCACTCTATACCATCCATCTCCGGCATTAAGTGATCCATAAAGATAAGATTGTATTCCTTGGCAAGAGTCTTTTCGAGTGCCTCCGCGCCGCTTGATGCAGTATCAATCTGCACCTTGGTATCTCTTAATAACTTGCTCTCAACCATGATGTTGGAAGCATTGTCATCAACCAACAATACCTTCGCATTCGGTGCCTCAAATCTAGACTTGTAATGTGAGAGTTTTTCGACATTCTTGGAATGCTCAAGATTAACTTCGCCGATATTTTTATCACTGATTACTTTCTGAGGTATCTCAACGATAAAAGTGGTACCGACCGTATATATACTGTTAACGGTTACTTTTCCGCCCATCAACTCGGTAAATCTCTTAACTATCGAGAGGCCTAATCCTGTACCCTCTATGTGACGGGTCTGAGTCTCATCAACACGCTTAAATGCTGTGAAAAGATACGGAATGTCTTCTTTTTTGATACCTATACCCGTATCTTCAATCGTGTATATCATGTTGACCTTGTTATCATCTAACTTTTCACACTGAACGGAAAGTTTTACAGAGCCTTCCTTGGTGTACTTGATGGCATTGTTAAGTACGTTAATAAGGATCTGCTTGATACGAACTTCATCACCGGATAACTCATCAGGAATATCGTGTGCAACGGTTATGTTAAAATCGAGATTTTTTTCTTTTGCTCTTATCCATAGCATACCGACTATATCGGAAAGCATATCTCCGGGATGATATGATTCATCCGCTATAACCATCTGACCGGACTCAAGCTTGGACATATCAAGGATGTCGTTAATAAGGCTTAGTAGCATCTTACCTGCAGCCCTGATATTAGCCGCATCTTCCGCAACTTCATCGGAAATATTCTCTCTTAAGATCATCTCGTTAAGACCGATGATTGTGTTAATCGGTGTACGAATCTCATGGCTCATACTCGAGAAGAACTGATTCTGTGAATCACTTAAGGCCTTAATCTCCTGCATCTGACTATGCGACTGAATACGCTGTCTCTGGTAAAGATTAACCATGTAGTCAACGATGATGCCTATCGCAATGCCGATTAATACTATGGCAACTAATGAATACACATGCTCAACATTGTCCGGATACGATTGAATTCTTTCCGGATATTTGAACGATACGTAATAGCACGCTACCATTACTAACACGATTAATCCATAAAACACCTTCTTTATAGGTCCTATCATTAATACGCTGACGTAAAGTATCGCATACAGAATCCAGATCGGTGCATCACCACACACACCTCCTCCTGTAAAAAAGCTAAAAGGAATATAAAAAAATATAATCAGGAATGCTGTAGCACCCGTACCAAAATTAGTCTTTTTCAACTTGGCAGTAATAATGGTTATCGCTACATACAACAAGAGTACTCCTGCCAGAATAAGCTTGTAGTAATTGGAATCATAGGTAATCACAGTCTCTATGAGTGCTACCGATAATGATATAACCGTAATTACACTGCAGATGTTGTATAGCTTACGCCTAATGGAAAAGTCCCTGGTTTTGAATTTGTCCAAATCACTGTTTCTGCCCATATTAATTCTCCTCATTAATTGGTGCAAATTCTAATATTTCATCATCTTGACCGACTGGGTCAAATTCTAAGATATCTCCGTTTTTATCGGGCTTTTCGCATCTTTCGCCCGTAATTTCTTCGCCTAATAAAGCAGCTATGGTTTTTACGAATCTTGCGTAGTCATCCATGCAGGATTGATGGTTTTTAACTATAAAATCTCTGTCCCTATTCTTGGCTGCCACTTCGAGTTCCTTGGCCTTATCTGATAGTTTCATTTCTCCTATCATCTTGGAAGTACTCTTAAGCGCATGGACATATATCTCATAATTTTCCATATCGTTTTCTTCGTAGGCTTTTTTGATAATCTCCATCTTTTCGAAGGACTCATCAAAGTATTGCTTAATGAGTGATAAATAGAATCCCTCATCATCCTGGCAATAATTTAATCCCTTATCCACGTCAACGCCGTATTCTCTAAGAAGTGCAAATCTGTCGACCAGTTCCTTGGTAGACCCTTTTACATCTTCTACAAAAGCTCTTATATTGCTGAATGCATTGTTTTTTCCATCAACAGTAACATTATTGGTAAGCTCATCATCGTATTCATAGGATATGAATCTCTTGGGAAGAACGCTCTTTAAGACTCTCTCAAGCTCTTCTTTATCAACGGGCTTACTTACAAAGCCATCAAATCCTTCGGATAAAAACATCTGCTTAGCCGAACTCATCGCATTGGCTGTAAGTGCTACTATAGGAATCACAATATCATTCTTTTGATGAAGCGATCTGATACGCTTCATAGCCTCAACACCATCCATACCGCTCATCATGTGATCCATAAAGATAATGTCATAATCATTGGCTTCACACATCTCGATGGACTCAAATCCGGATTCTGCAGTTGATACAACCATGCCATATCTCTTAAAGAACGATTTTGCAACAGTAAGGTTCATGGGTTCATCATCAACTACCAGTGCTCTCACGTTATGGCACATGAGTCTTCCTGTTCCCCTGCTTCTATCAGATGCATCCATGTTGAGGTAATTAACAACAGGGAAGCAATAGAACGGCTTTTCAAGTTTTTTGCATCTTGAACCGGGTGCAAGTTTGAAGCCTCTGTTACATACAACAACTATAACTACCTTCTCTGCTGCCTTCTCAAGCAACTCTGTAGCAGATTTGTATTCTTCCTGTGCAACAAAGAGATGTGTTAAGTTAACTGATTCAAGCATACGCTCGAGGTTCTCTGCATTCTCAACTCTATGCATCTGAACGCCAAGTCCGTTAACTATATTTCTAACCATTACGTTGTAGTACTCTCTTACAACAGGATGCTCGTATTTATCAAAGTGTAAGAAACCACCGATACACTTCTTATCCTTTTCATTAACGCTCATGCAGTAGGATTCATCGATAACCTTTTGAGGGATGGAGACGTGAACTTTGGTGCCTGAACCTTCCTTGGAATCTATGGTTAAGAATCCACCAAGAACTGATACAAATCCGGATACGATGCCAAGTCCAAGTCCCAATCCGCCACCGATTCTTGAACGACCTGAATCGCCCTGATAGAACTTTTCAAAAGCTCTCTCCATCTCTTCATTGGTCATGCCTTTTCCTGTATCAATAACATCGATACTAAGGTTAACGCCGTATTCTTCTTTTACAGTTGTAATACGTACATATACGCAGCCTTCAAGAGTGAACTTAAGGCCATTGATGATTAAAAGCTTAATAATCTTTTTAAGCTTGGTAACATCCGTATTCATGATGAGCGGAATTGTAGGATCGATGTCGATAATAAGTTCCACTGAATCGGACTTAAATGTATTAATCTCAGAAACGATATCATGAATTACTGATGATAAAATGTAATCCTCATCATTTCTAACGAGCTTATCTCTGTCAATCTCGGAGTAATCGAGGATATCGCTAACCTGATCGGCAACTCGCTTGCCGGCTTCTTTTATGGATGCGATATCTTTTTTAATCTCATCGTTTTCTTCTTTTTCATAACATACGCCTGAGAGACCAACTATGGCATTAACAGGAGTTCTAAGCTCATGAGATACGTTGGCCAAAAAGTCATTGAGTCGCTCTGTAGCATCGGTTAATTCTTCGATTTCATCATCGGATTTTTCGAGAACCAGTCCCCACTTATTGATAATGGTACGGCACAACTGACCAATCATGATAATCATGATAAAGTGCATTATGGTACGGCTTATTACAAGTGAATCAAAAGTCTCTTCGGTAAGAATCATTACTGTAAGCGCATATGCCATCGTAATGAAGTACGTAATCTGACACATTGTGATAAAAGCCTTAACGGAAGTAATCGTATAGATTGTCATTATCGCCGCCATAACAATCGCGAGATCAAAAGTACTCGTCGGATGTATGCCGTAAAAGAAAAACGAGCACATCATGAATATGGAATAAAGCCACATTCTCTGATATTTGCTCGCAATATTACCTATATGCAATACCCAGCTTAATACTGTAGAAAACAGTATCAAGACAAGTACCCATTTTTCCCAGCCCATTAAGAGCGATTCCAAAATAAGAATCACACCCATAATGGTATAACTTATAAGGACTATCAAATGAGAAGTTTCAAAAAGCTCATTCTTTTTTGTGCTTCGATTCATCGTAACTCTCCTTCATCTTGTAGTCGATATCTTCTTCTATCATGTTAAGCATAATCTCTGCAAATCTAGGATCAAACTGTGTACCGATACCTTCATTAATCTCGCTTACAATCTTGGACTGAGGCAATACATCCCTATAACTTCTGTAACTGGACATTGCATCATATGCATCAGCTACTGCGATGATACGTGCAACCTGAGGAATCTTTTCTCCCTTGAGTTCCTGAGGATAACCTGTTCCATCATATCTCTCATGATGGCACTTGGCGCCAACAGCAAGCATGGGCATCTCAGAGATATTCTCCAAGATCTTTGCTCCCTTGGTAGGATGGGACTTAATCTCTTCGAACTCCTCATCAGTTAATTTACCGGGCTTATTGATAACGGAATCTCTGATTCCGATTTTTCCTGCATCATGAAGCAAAGCGGCAATGTATATGTTACTTTGCATCTCATTGGAGAAGCCTGCTCTCTTGGCTATCTCTTTAGAATACTCGGCAACTCTGGATGAATGTCCGTTAGTATATGCATCCTTTGCATCTATTGCATCCGCTATTGACTGAACGACATGTATGAAAAGATTTCTGTTTTCTTCTGTCTTTCTTTCAACTTCGATGCTTAAGTTCTTTTGAAGTCTTATAAGTTCGAGACTGCTCTTAACTCTGAGCGCCAATACTTCAGGAGTGAAGGGCTTCTTAATAAAGTCCATAGCGCCAAGCGATAATCCCCTGCTTTCTGCTTCTTCGCTCTCATCAGCAGTCAAGAATATAACGGGAGTAGTCGATGCATTACCGTCTTTTTGTCTTAAAATTTTTAATGTCTCGTATCCGTCAAGATCGGGCATCTTAACATCGAGTAAGATAAGATCGGGAACTTCGTTATCCACATAGTTAAGCAAAGCCTGTCCTGACTTAATGGCAGTTGTATGTATGCCCTTACTGCTTAAGATGGAACCCGCAAGTTTTAGATTGATAATGTCATCATCTACTACTACGACTTTAAATTCTTCGTCACTGTGGTGCTTGTTACTGTCAGCAAAAATAACATCTTTTTCAACAGAGATGTTAATGTCTCTCTCATTCTTTTCTTTCCAGGTATTAACGATATGATCTATAACCTTATCCGTCGATGAGGGCTTAACATCTGTCAAAAATACGAAGAACTGGTTGAATGAACAACGCATTAAAATATCGGACTTACGAAGGGATTCGCTTACATGATTACCGAAGTTAACTGCCAGTTCATTTTCTTCTTCGCCATTTCTTCCCATCTCGAATTCAAGTGTAAAAAGAATCTTGCACGCGCTTCTCTGGTTACGAACAATGTCTCTCATAACGTAGCGATATACGTATGAAAAAGCATCCTTATCAAGCTGAAGTGCAACGTTTGGAATACTTCTCTCACCAAGTATTTCTGAGATTGCATATATATCAAGTCCCTTGGAGTCTTCTTCACTTAATGAAGAACTGCCGTATATTTCAACGCAATGCTTACCGTTTTTCTTGGCGTTATTAAGTGCTCTGTCAGCAAGATTAAGTAGTGATTTAAAATCATTGCCATGCTCAGGTACAGCAACTGCACCAAGTGTTACTCCGATGGGAATGCTCATATTCTCATCAAGTATCTTTTGAGCTTCTTTTGTTATTAAAGTATTAAGTTTATCACCTATTTCTTTAAGTTCATTTGCATCTTTTAATCCCTTGGCAAAGATTACGAATTCATCTCCACCGACTCTGCCGAACGTACTCTCGGTAGGGAATAATACTCTAATCATCTTGGCAAAAGAGATAAGCACTTCGTCGCCTTTTTCATGACCATATAAATCATTAACAGGCTTGAACGAATCAAGGTCTGCCATGATTAACATGCCTGTCTGGCTCGAGCACTTTTCAACCATTGCCACATCTGTTGCGCCCTTACTTAAAAGACCTGTCAAGGAATCCTTTAATACTTCACTCTTAAGCGAACGAACAGTCGAAGTCTGAGATATGACGTTATCGATTCTTCTAACCAATACATCGGGATCAAAGGGCTTTCTAACGAAGTCTGCTACACCTACTTCGAAGCCTCTTTTTTCAGTCTCAAAATCTTCATCAGCGGTCACAAAAATGACCGGCGTGGAGGATACTCTAAGTTCTGCTTCTTTTTCACGAAGAATCCTAAGAGTCTCAAATCCGTCCATACCGGGCATCTTAACATCTAACAATATTAAATCGGGAAATCCGTTGCCGATGACATAGTCAACAAGCGACTGCCCTGATTTAAGAGCAGTCACTCTCATGTTGTTCTTGCTTAAAATATGTCCCGCAACGTTAAGATTGGCAGTATCGTCATCAACGACTATTACCCATTTTGCCATATATACCTCTAACCCCAAGTATAATAACTAGTCTTTCTTTACTATAGCTATATGAAGCTCATCGAGTTGTTTCTGTTCTACTTCTGAAGGAGCATCCATCATGATATCCTGCGCATTCTTGTTCATGGGGAATGCGATAATCTCTCTGATACACTCTTCGCCTGCAAGAAGCATAACCATACGGTCTACGCCGGGAGCGATACCTGCATGAGGCGGTGCACCATATGTGAATGCATTGTACATAGCGGGGAACTTAGCCTTTACTTCTTCCTCGCCAAGTCTAACCATCTCAAATGCCTTAACCATAACCTCGGGATCATGGTTTCTGACAGCACCTGATGAAAGTTCGATACCGTTACATACAAGGTCGTACTGATCTGCCATGATTGAAAGAGGATCAACCTCGCCGTTCTTAGCCTTTTCAAGTATCTCCTTACCACCGATAGGCATAGAGAAAGGATTGTGACAGAATTCCAAATCGCCTGACTCTTCACCAATCTCATACATGGGGAAGTCTACTATCCAGCAGAATTCATATCTTTCCTTGTCCATATGTCCCTCGCAAGCTGAACCAAGCATCTTAACTGCAACACCTGAAATCTTTTGTGCGAGTCCCTTCTTGCCTGCACCAACAACAACGAGTGTATTGGGTGCTATGTTGAGCTTAGCCTTGATAGCCTCAGCTGTCTTTTCATCCGCATTGACGAACTTGGCAATACCGCCTGCGATAGCGCCTGTCTCGTCTGCCTTGAACCAATATGCCTTGGCACCTGCCTGTACTTCGATGTCTGCACAGATAGCATCAATCTGCTTTCTTGTGAGTGTACAGTTGGATACGGGAACTGCCTTGATTGTGTTACCGTTAAAAGGCTCGAATCCGCATGACTGCAATTCATCTGTAACATCGAATACTCTTAAGTCTATTCTAAGGTCGGGCTTATCCGAACCGTATTCTTCCATAGCCTGAAGATAAGGAATTCTCTTAAAAGGAGCAGTGGATGCGATATTGTACTTACCATACTTTGCAAAGATGGGAGGAAGTACATCCTCAAGTACTGCGAATACATCTTCCTTGGAAGCGAATGCCATCTCCATATCCATCTGATAGAACTCTCCGGGTGAACGGTCACCTCTTGCATCCTCATCTCTGAAGCAAGGAGCAATCTGGAAGTATCTGTCAAAACCTGCTGTCATAAGAAGCTGCTTGAACTGCTGAGGAGCCTGGGGAAGTGCATAGAACTTACCGGGATGCTTTCTCGCAGGAACAAGATAGTCTCTCGCACCTTCGGGTGATGATGCAGTAAGTATAGGAGTTGTAATCTCTAAGAATCCATGCTCGTTCATGGAATTTCTAAGAGCTGATACTACATTGCATCTTAATACGATATTGTCTTTAACTTCGGGATTACGAAGATCAAGATATCTGTACTTAAGTCTGAATGACTCATCTGCATTACGTGAATGATTGATCTCAAAAGGAAGTTCTGCATGTAAGCACTTACCAAGAACTTCTATCTTCTCGGGAACGATCTCTATCTCTCCCGTAGGAATCTTGTTGTTAATGTTACTTCTTTCTCTGACTTTTCCTGTTACTGAGATTGTGCTCTCTTTGTTAAGGGGCTTAATGATTGCCATCATGTCTTCGGTCTCTACTACAACCTGAGTTGTACCGTAGAAGTCTCTCATAACTACGAATGCGAGATTACCGCCGACTTCTCTGACGTTTTCCATCCATCCTACTATTGTAACAGTCTCTCCGACATTAGTTTTTCTAAGTTCGCCACATGTATGCGTCCTCGACTGCATGATTAAAAATCCTCCGTTATGTATATTTTGAGTTTTCACTCTAATTAGCTAATGAATTAAATTGTTGATTTAAAAAAATTATGCCTTGATATCGACTTTATCGCCCTTACCTGCATCATCAAGTATAGCTTTTAACTGCTTCTGATAAGGCTGCTCTTCGTTGGAATAAGCTATCTTGGTATTGGTCACACCACCGCATACATATACTCTGCCACACTCAGGACATACTGCAGTCTTGATAGATACACTTGCCTGCAATACTTTGCCATTGCCTGTCTCAGCCTTGGCGTAAGCATTGGCTACATGCTCCATCTCGTGAGCCATAACTCTCGATGCAGCCGCTTCGGGTGAAATATGAGCTGCTGACTTAAAAGATACCATCTCATCGGAACCGTCCTTGTATTTACGGTTCTTACAAGTCTGACACTCTCTGGTACCCTTGGTCTTGTCCGCACCTTCGAGGGCTTTCTTCTCACCTTCGGGCGTTACAGCGCCTGATTCTGCTGCGCCTTTTGTACCACCGATAGAGAAGTCTGCAACCGGATTGGTGTAGTTACCATATAACGATGTATCAAGATAATCCATACCGTTCATAGGCATATGCGTTTTTCGCAGGAACGCAAAAACCCACATTTAAACAATAGTTAAATGATATTATACCACAATCCTTGTTTTTTACCAATATTTTTAGGGATTTCTTGAGGTTTTTTAAGCGATACTTATATCCATAAAAAATGGACGGTAACTTAGTTGCTACCGCCCTGTTTTAGGTACTTTTTTATATGTTTATCTCTATTTTATTCTTTCTTGGCTTCTTTGGGTGTTCTTTTCTTAAAGATCTTGCTTCTAAAGAGCACTATGTTAAGCACGACAAAATAACTCACCAATACGCCAAGCGTTATCCATGTGGATACATCACTCTTAGGACAAAATGCTGCAAGAAGCATCATGGGGAATCCTAAGAGGATAGCCGGGAATGTCTGATATACAACGTTATCTGAAGCAGGTGTCTCAAACATGGGGTCAATCTCTCTAAGAAGAATAACGCCGGTTGATGCGGTACCTGTTAACATGCCAAACATTACGAGGAATTCCTCGTGGCAATATGCTCCAAAAAGTGTCTTGGATGCAAACTTAACATACAGGAATGTGAATACAACTCCGAGCACTGCCATGATTAGGATAACAAAGAGGTAATCCTTGATTAAGTCTATCTGTATAGCACCGATACCTGCAACTATCATGATGTCGAATGCAAAGCCTGCGATTCTGCTAAGAAGGAAGTTATTGATATACTCCCTATGCATAAATTTTGCTTTTTTCAAAAGGTTAAGACCCGTCTTAACAATGAGTGCAGCAAGTGTACCGATAAGGAAGTTGAAACCAAAGATTGTTGACTTGAGGCCGTCTCCTACAAGGTTGCCTAAAATGAACATGATGCCGTAAGCAAGTGCATAGCAGATAACTACGAGAGCAATCTGAACGGTAAGCTTATCCATGGATTCAACCATCGGAATTTCGCCCTCTTCTTCTACTTTTTCAGCCTTACTCTTATCCTCTGCTCTAATGATGATATCGCCCTTTTTCTTGTGATATGCGAGGTATACGATACCACCGATGCTGGCAGCTAAAAATCCAAGTGCTGCGATGGTTAAGCCAAAACTTTTACCGCCTTCAAATCCAAAGTTGGTCTCATATATTGAACCGTAGTTGAGTGCCTGTCCTGTACCCTGTCCAAATCCGAATGCAAGGATCATACCCGATGCTTTTAAAAGCTTGGGAATAAATACGGATGCCGTGAATGTGACAGCGAGTCCGATGATACCCTGCAAAAGATATGTGTTAACAGTCAGCATACCGGAGTTGACCACGTCTTTTACCTTGCCCTTACCTTTTTCGCCCTGGCCTGTTCTTCTAAGTGTCATCGCGATAAAACCGATAGCAAGGCAGTGATATGTCATTATCTCCATGATCTCGATTCCTGTAAGATTGGTACCGTTACCAAAGAGGAAATAATTGAAGAAATACTTACCCGTAATCAGTTTACAAAAGGTAGAAATAATTAAAAGTACTCCACCACCGAGAACCGATACCGGAATAAGAGATTTTCTAAGGAAAGGAACTGCTCTTTTTAGAGCATTACCTAACAACAATCCTCCTAAAATAACACCCATTAACAAGATAACGGGCCATACAGACAGATCTGAAAATGCTACACCGCTGGACATTTAGTTCTCCTTTATTTTTGCTAATAATTTTATGTACATAATTCCCGGATAACGGACTTTTTTATTGCTTATCTCGTAGTAATGCTTGCCACTCGTTGTGATTAGAAGTTTACCAAACCCTACTATCGAATAACCGCTAATCTCATCCATAGGAATTGAAGTATTATTCACTGTAAGCGCATTCTTAGTGAGTGTAAGTTTTCCTGTATCAACCGGAGTTTCCTTATGCTCATTAATCTCAAAAAGAGTTAAGTTATCACTCGAAACTACGAATTCATCTGAAGTTACATCAATGTTATCAAGTTCTTTGGACTGCCAGGCATCCCATTTTGTGACACTGTCAAAAGGAATATCATCACCCTTAATAATACCATATTCATCCATTGTAGCACTTAGGCCACAGTCGCAGAAAAATGAATTATTCTTGGAATGAATCGTTCCTATTTTTTTACATCTTGGACACATGAAAAGTTGCGCTTCTATGCCCTCTGCGAGTTTTTTACCTTTGAAGGGTATCTTCGCTTTTTCATTGTATGCATAAGCATCTTCGTATATATCCTCATTGATGTGTGCCTCAAACTCTTCGGCAGACATCTTGGCTATATCGTCTTTAGTGTATTCTGCAATCTTTTCAATGGTTATCTCACCACGTCTAATACCCTTGCCCCATCTTGGAGAAGTTAAATATCCGCCATGAATACGCACTGTTACAACATTGCATCTGAGTTTCTTAAGTACCGCTGCCGTTGCAGGAACCAAAGGGTTAGTTAATCCATTACCACTTCTTACACCCTCGGGAGACATGAGTACATTATGGCCTGCCTTGATGACTCTATGTATCTCCATTACTGCTGCAGTACCTGTACTGCCTTTTTTAATTATGATTGGATTAAAAAACCAGAGGATGATTTTTCCAACGATTGGAAATCTGACCATATGCTCGCTGGCAAGGCAATACATATGTGTTCGAAATGCATCTATAATCCATACGATATCAAGGTCCGTTACATGATTATAGAGCATCACAAACGGCTCGTCTGTGACGGTTAGAGTCTCGTGTTTTTTAACTCCAAATCGATTTTTTAAAATGGGAACTATAGTATGAAGAACTAAATTGACACCAAACTTGTCAAATGCATATCTGTCTTTTTTAGTAGTTTTTTTGCTATCTTTTTTGCCCATCCCAGAATTGTAACCGCCAGTACATTAATATCCATAACTATTTTACAATTTTAGGGTGTTTTGTGTCTATTGTTTTTGCGTGATTTTTTGAGAATTTCACAGAATATTCATTGGATTTTGTACGAAGTGTTTACTTGATCTTAAGCGACTTAAGATACTCTTTTTGCTCATCGGTTATTCTATAGCTTTCGATGGCCTTTTGAATAGTCTTGTTGTGAGTCCATTTATCAAGCACGTTTTTCTCGATATAAGGGAGTATTGCATCATATTGTTTTGCAAGCGCAGTCGCAAAATACCAAGCAATCATCATATTGATATAGTACTCATCGGACTTAATCTTAGCGACGGTTTTAGGGTAAGTCTCATCAAACTCATCATCAAGGAAATATTGCATGAGCATACCAATAGCGAATCTGATGGTATATGTATCCTTGGATTTAAGCCAAGTCTTAATGCTAGCAAGTAATTCTTTTGTATGCTTTTTAAATACCTTGGGAGAGAGCTGGTCGCAAGTTGCCCAGTTATCTACGTACGGTAAAAAGTTATCTACTTCTTTTATGCATCTGTCGTAATCTTTTAACTCTGACAAAATGAATGCATGAAGTTGATTCTCATCAAATAATTCATGAGGGAGTGAGTGAAGAAATTCATCGATATCATCACGCTTAGCGAGTTCTTTTGCATAGTTTCTAAGCGCAGGAGTACGAATTCCGAGCACGGTCCCCGGATCAACAGTCGGAATAAGCTTGGCCATGAATTCCTTGTAATCCGTTTCTTTTAACTCGTATAGGTGATTCTTTATCTCAGCATTAATCTTGCTCATTCTACTCTCCGACTTTTATCTTACCATCCTTAATAAGCTCGAGGAAAACATCCGCAATCTTGGGATCAAACTGCTTACCCTTGTTCTTTTCTATCTCTTCTATGATGTTTTCTTTGGTCAATTTCTTTCTATAACATCTGTTGGAATTCATCGCATCAAAAGAATCCGCAACGCAGATCATACGTGCAATAAGAGGTATATCCTCTCCTGCCTTGCCTTCGGGATAGCCCGTACCATCATATCTCTCATGATGATAATGAGCACCTTCTTCCACGCCTGCAAGGCTCTTGAAATGAGTCAATATATCGCATCCTCTGACGGTATGGGACTTAATAACTTCGAACTCTTCATCAGTGAGTTTTCCGGGCTTACCGAGGATATTTTCAGGAACACCGATTTTGCCGCAATCATGAAGGAGTGCGACGTAATATATTCTATCAAGTTCTTCACCTTCATAACCAAGCTTCTTGGCTATGAGTCTGGTGTAATCAGCAACTCTGTTGGAATGACCATTTTTGTAAGGGTCCTTGGCATCGATGAATCCGATAAATGTCTCGATGGATTCCTGGATTCGTTCGTTATCTCTCTCATGTCTTTCCTTATACCTTTTAATCTCGAAAGAAGTAATAACGTGAGAAATCATTGCGACAAACCATATAATAAGTGCAAATAAAGCTGATTTATATATAATGTCACTGGATAGATTCCTATGGAAAGTATATGAGATATCAAACGTAGAATTATGGATATCTTCACCGATAGGGATATACATCATAATACCCGGTGTAACTCCTTCATTAGGGTTAATGGGTATCTCTATGGCATTCATATCGGTGCTGGGAATATAGTATATATAATCTCCGGGGTTCATCTGAATCAATACTTCCCCGTCAAAAGAGACTGTATTGAGTTGCTCTCTCTCATCGCCAAGTTGACGAAGGTCGGGAACAAGTGCGGTCTTGCCACCCTCGGGATCATTTTGATGTATCTCTAATCCGCCATTCCATGCAGAAAGAAGGAGTACGGTGTTATCAAATGTAATCTTAACCGCATAATCGGATACTTCATCATTAGTATTGTTATTGATGAAAAAGTCATAGGTGTATGCCTGATAGTTATGCTCTGTAAGGCCCTCGTTGTTAAGGTCAAAGCACTTACTCCAAGTAGTAGTTCTCGCAACGGCATTAACAGATACGGATTTGTTCTTAACTACATCTTCCGTAAAAAGAGCATCGCCCGTAAATGAAGCGGAATGCTTGGTATTGTTATAGGCATTAATAGAAATAACTCTCTGAATTAATACGCCCAGAATCACAACAAATAAAGTTGCAAAAGCAATCAGAACAATGTTGTTTCTTTTCTCAATTTTATTCATATACAAACCACCATTTTCCCGTTTACACTTAAATCATTCTCCAAATAGTTATTATATCATATATTTAAGCATAAAAAAATCTCGGCTTAGCGAGATTATTAAGATTTTCAAATTAGTTGTTGACAAAACAATGGGACTTAAATATAATAACACTTGCGTCACGAAAAAAGAGTCTGCAACGAGGTGTGGCTCAGTTTGGCTAGAGCACCTGGTTTGGGACCAGGGGGTCGCAGGTTCGAATCCTGTCACCTCGACGTGTAATCAAATAGTTATGCAGGTGTGGTTCAATGGTAGAACATCAGCCTTCCAAGCTGAATACGTGGGTTCGATTCCCATCACCTGCTTCTTTTATTTTCCCCGTAAAATAAGGCTTTACGGGTTTTTTTAATGCCCTGATTTTTCGTGTAAAATCGTGTAAAAACGTGTAATGAATTCTGAAACATATTGCATTATAAGCCTTCAACCTCCTTTTCACACCCATCACCAGTGGGAATTTGGAAGCCAAAAGTACTGTTAATCAGATCCCTTTTAACCTTCTTCGGCTTACGTCTGTCATAATGCCTTGTCATGGCTAAACTGCTGTGTCCCATACTTTCCTGAATGGTCTTTTCATCATAGCCAGCCTCATACATCATAGAGCAAGCATAGAAACGTATTTTATGTGATGACTTATACTCAATATCACATTTTTTGCAATATTCCTTTAAATGATCATTAAAGTTATTTGTGGTAATCGGCATTTCGCCTTTGCTCTGCAAAATATACTTCTTCTTACCGGTTAACTTGTAAAGTTCATCCAACAGATAAATTGCATAATCACTTAAGTCAAGATCTCTCTTGCCAGCCAAAGAATGTGACTTCATATAATCCACATCAACAAATTTCCTGTTTACCGTTCCTTCTTTTTTGGTAACAATAGAGTGACGAAGATGCAAAACATAGTTGTCTCTATCGTAGTCCTTCCATGTAATAGCCCTTAATTCTCCTATTCTGACGGATAAGCAAAACATAAGACGAACAGCGAGATTATAAACATTAGGTTCAAGAGTATTCAGATACGAAACCAATTTTTCAGCCTCTTCTCTCGTATAAGTGGCTCCGCTGTTTGAAGGTCCTTTGCATTTCCTTACTAAATCTGTTATACGGATACGCTTAGCATCTATGCAGTCTACTCCGTCAATCATGTTTGCATAATCAAAGGCACCATTAAAAATGGTTTTTACATTATTTAATGTCTTCTTTGTTACATTTGTTCCATCGCCCGCTATTGATTCCATTACACTATACAGTTGCCCTTTGGTTATCATTGTTATCGGCTTATCGGCTATAGGCAAATCTGATATATACTTCTTAAAGTCAGTACGATAATGCGTTGCTGTCATATATTCAATTGTTTTACACTTTTCCCTGGATGATATCCATTCCGAAACAGCTTCCCTAAGGGTGGGAATTTTCACCTTGTTCCCATAATAAAACTCATATAGAGTTTCAATTAAGTCTTGTTTCGACTTTTTAACAATCTGCTTGTCCCCCGGGATTCTCGTTTTATAATATGGATACTTTTCCGTTGGTTCTAATATTTTGTTCTTATGAACTTTTTTTACGTAGATTTCCTTTCTTTGTCTCTCCATTAATAATAATCTGAGATCGTCGTCCTCATACCCATTATAATTCTTTTCATCCAATTTCGACATATAAATCTCCCCCATTGCTCCAAAAGGCTCTCGTCAGAACCTGGTCAACGATTCGAGACCGTACATTTGGTCTTACCTTTATATGTCAAAAAAAAAGATAAAAAATATTTCTATTCATATTAATAAATCAAAAAAAAGAAGGAAGCGTTTAAAAAGCTCATTTTACAGGGCTTATAACGAATCTTTATTATCCAATTGTATTTGAAATTATTTCTCAAATAAAAAAGCTAATAGCATTTTGCTATTAGCCTTTAAAATATTCAGATTATTGTATTTTTAGGAATGATAAATCCTTTTTTGTATAATCTTTAGCCGTTTCTATACTATTCTGAACCTTGCTTAAATTTGAACATGCTATGAACCTTTTCGATTCTCCTATCATAAGACTGTTAAAATGACACACGTCTTTTGTTGTTAAGTTCTTTATATCATAAATATATTCTCTATCGTGACCCTTAAATTTTACCTTTGGAGGAGTAATCATATTTCTATCACCAAATTCCAAAAGCGAAGACACAGTAGGATAATCCTCAGGCATTTTAATATTATAATGAAACTCACTATCGGTAAGTAATTTAAAGAAAGCGCACATAGATATAATTGCGAAATTCTTTGATAGCGGGTAAATTGTATAATCTCTAGGACCAATTAATTGCATCAGTTGGGCTATTTTCGGATCATGAGTCCGATAAAACAAATCTATTACACTTGTAGTTTTGGTGATACCTAATGGACCTTGATATATACCTCTTCCGACATCTGGGATG
>JAEEGJ010003520.1_pt1 | contig 59450 bp, 53 predicted proteins | sample 8958761 | NCBI WGS metagenome assembly JAEEGJ01 (sample SAMN16246546, study PRJNA631951) | gut metagenome | biome: gut microbiome; feature: rumen; material: RS-attached | host: Bos | place: Iran: Karaj | collected 2018-10 | reverse complement strand
GTCTGTCGTGGGATACCTTCCGTAGCGGCGGTGCAGGAGGCCAGAACGTGAACAAGGTGGAGTCGGGCGTGCGTTTGCGCTACCAATACAAAGACCCCTACACGGGCGAGGAAGAGGAAATCCTCATCGAAAACACCGAAACCCGCGACCAACCCAAGAACCGCGAGAATGCCTTGCGCCTCTTGAAGTCACAACTCTACGACCGCGAGATGCGGCACCGTATGGAGGAGCAGAACAAGATTGAGGCGGGCAAGATGAAGATTGAATGGGGCAGCCAAATCCGCTCCTATGTCTTCGACGACCGCCGTGTGAAAGACCACCGCACCAATTATCAAACCTCCGATGTGCAAGGCGTCATGGACGGCAACATTGATGCATTCTTGAAGGCGTATCTGATGGAGTTTGGAGGCAAAAAGGAATAAATTGTTTTTCAATTATTTACAAGTCATTTTCTTTTTATAAAACTTAAACATATCGGCATAATTTTTGTATTAAACTTAAACGATACCTTCCGCAATGTGGCTAAACTTTGCAGTGTTTCAAACAGTACCGTTCAAAGAGTAAAGAAAGAATTTGGACTATGATAATATAAAATTCTGTAATTTTGCAGAAACGATTAATCAATACAATAGCAAATGGAAACTATCAGAATTGGAGCAGACGAGCTAATCCTATGGCTCCGTAAAAATGAAAAGGCAGAAAATGTGCCTAATGATGAAATCACGGGGCTTGGAAGACGGATTTACAACCTTATTGTTTGTGAATTAGGAGGGCGTAAGCTTGAACCTTCGTTCCCGTGCAGATGGGAAACAAGCGATGAAGCACAATCAATCGACAAGTATAACCTTCCGAAAACCGCAGCACAATATGAGATAAGCATCAATCAGATAGGAGAAATGTATAGAATCTTAAATCAATGGTAATATGAAAAAGACATTCGTTATTTTACTAAGTTTGACAATTTTTGTTGGCAAAGCATCAGCACAACTCACTTTAGACCATACTTTTTCAGAGTTCGTAGTGAGTTCTTATCAATTTGTTGATGAACCTATTGGACTATATTATAATAGTGCAATTTTAAATCCTAATTCGTTTCATCTTTACAATTCAAACTATTCTTTGTACAAAACCGTTGTATTGAATTTGCCCTCGGGCTACACATTGTCAAATGTTTTTTCTTTGGGAAAGCATTTAATCAATACTGATGACAAAGCTGAGTTTTTTATAAATGCTTCTAATTCAAATTCTACATATTTGTCTAAAATCGTCAATGAAGACGGTGTTGTAATTCAAGAACTTGGGCAAGGTTCTTCTTCGTGTTCTGGCATTTACAAAGCGGGAACTCAATTACGCCTTAACATAACTAAATCTATCGTGGGCCAAAATTATCAAATCAGTTATCAAACAGATGTTTATGTATGCCATGGCAATTACAATGCGGTAGCATCTTTTGAAAATGAAAACACCACGATGCAGCCTTATCCTAACCCAACAACAGCCCTAATAAACTTACCTTATCATATTGATAAAGGAACTGTTTCAACCATAAATATTTACAACATCAACGGACAGCTTGTTGATAGTTATAATATAGGTGGTGATTTTGAAATGATAACCATAGATGTCAATAACTATGCTAAGGGCATCTATGTTTATGAATACAATGGTATTAGCAATAGATTTGTGGTACAATAACGACACGGTTTTTGCAAAAGAATAACCGATGAGCATTGTCAAACGATGTGTTATTGTTTGGTAAGAGCCATAGATTTTTCGTGTTCATCTGTTATAGCTAAAGTCGTGTACGCAAAAAGCATGCTTTTTGTTTTCATGGTGGATAACGCTTGAAAAAACACCCCACCCCCATACGCCCAACAAGTAGAATGGGGGTATTGGGCTGCTCAGCATTGACAAAAAATTCAAAGCAAAATCAAATTCCAAATATTTCATAAATCATTGATTGTTAATTATATACATCGTCTTTAGGTGATGTGGGGTTGTGCATTGAAATTATTCGATTTTTTCTTTTCAATTTTACATAGAAAAACAATAGAGTATTACAGAGCCAATTGGAGAAGATTTTCGTATTTTTGCAGTCGCTAACAAGAACGAGCCTTTATGCTTAAACAAAAACTTAAACAAAGGAATTGACTATGAATAAAATAATTGAAAATAAGATATTTTCATCGATTTCCTTAAACTATCTGATGGAGTTTGGAGGCAAAAAAGAATAAACTGGCACAATTATTGCAAATAAGAATTTATCACCAGATCATTAACATTAAACTTTTCAAATAATGAAAAAACTTATTCTCGCTTTCATTGCCATCGTTAGCTTTGGCTTTTCCACGGCAATGGCACAAAACACCAACACCAATCCTGCCATCACCCAGTTTGTGACGCAGCACTTCCCTAATGCCACTGTCCAAATGGTGATGCCTGACGAAGACGACATCGATGTCGTGTTGAACGACTACACTAAAATCGAGTTCCGACTCAATAACGAATGGAAAAAAGTCGACTGCGAGCACTCCACGACCTTCACTGCCGTGCCCGCCACAATCGTCCCCGAGCAAATCACAGCCTATGTGACCGCCAACTTCCCGAACGCCATCATCAAGAAATTAGAAAAGCAATTCAGAGGTTGGGAGATTGAGCTGAACAACGGACTTGAGCTGAAGTTCAACAGCAATTTCAGAGTAATGGAAATTGACGACTAATCAGAAGCAGTCATGAAAAAAATAGTCTATTTAGCCCTATTTCTAGGTTTCGCCCTGACCAACACTTCGTGTAATAGTGACAAAAAAGCACAGGCTATCAACAGCTTTGTTAGAGCTTACTTTCCTGACACAGAAGTGATTGCCAATATCAAGGACGGCCTTGACTGCGACGTCACCCTCAGCGACTACACCCAAATCGGTTTTGACGGTAACCTGTTCGGCAAGCTCGAATGGGATGAGGTGGACTGCAGACACGCATCCCTTTCCACAACGGTGCCCGCTGCATTGGTTCCTGCCGAAATCAGCAATTATGTGAACCGCATCCACGGGAGCCAATCCATCACAAAAATCGCCAAGGACAACCGTGGTTGGGACATCGAGCTGAGCAATGGCGTTGAAATCGAGTTTGACAAGAGATTCAATGTCATCGACTTCGACGACTAACACTTATCAGTCAAAGACTTATTTAGGCGGCTTGGAGGTTTTCAAGCCGCTTTTTGTATGTTTTTTGACCATAACCGTACATTTTGTTTTTCAAAAACTGTAATTTTGCGCCAATTAAACAGACAAACCTATGGTCACCTTTTTTATCGCTTTGGCCGTACTCGTCATCGGCTATCTCGTTTATGGAAAATTCGTTGAAAAGCTCTTTGGTGCTGACCCACAACGTGCCACGCCAGCCACCACTATGGCCGACGGCGTCGACTATGTGCCGATGAAACCCTGGCGCATTTTCCTCATCCAGTTCCTTAACATTGCGGGGGTAGGCCCCATCATCGGCGCCATCATGGGTGCGCAGTTCGGCACGGCATCTTTCCTTTGGATTGTGTTAGGTAGCATCTTTGCGGGGGCCGTCCACGACTACCTCGCGGGTATGATTTCGTTGCGCGACAAAGGCTGTAGCTTGCCCGAAATCCACGGCACCTACCTGGGTAACGGCGCCAAACAAATCATGCGTGCCTTCACCATCATCCTCATGATTTTGGTCGGTGTGGTGTTCGTCAACACGCCTGCCACTTTATTAAACGCCCACTTCACGCAAGGCTGGAACCCTTATATCTGGATTGGAATCATCTTAGCTTACTACTTGATTGCCACGCTGTTGCCCATCGACAAAGTTATTGGCAAGATTTACCCCATTTTTGGCATCCTGCTGTTGGGCATGGCTGTGGCCATTTTCATCGCTTTTCTCATCTACAAGCCTGAAATCCCAGAGCTGTGGAGCGGTATGCAAAACCGTCACCCTGACGCAGCCAGCAACCCCATCTTCCCGATGATGTTCATCAGCATCGCCTGCGGTGCCATTTCAGGTTTCCATGCCACGCAATCACCCTTGATGGCGCGTTGCATGGTCAATGAAAAACAAGGACGTCCCATCTTCTATGGCGCCATGATTACAGAAGGCGTCGTGGCTTTGATTTGGGCAGCTGCTGCCGCCTATTTCTTTGGTCCCGACAGCGTGGTGGATGTCACTGGCAAGAGCGGTGCCGCCATTGTGGGTGTTATCGCCAACACCTGGTTCACGCCCATTATCGCCACCATTACCATTTTGGGTGTCATCTCGGCTGCCGTCACTTCGGGTGACACAGCCCTGCGTTCAGCCCGACTCATCATCTCCGACTTCATGCACTACGACCAGAAGCCTATCAAAAACCGACTGAATGTGGCCATCCCCATGTTTGCGGTGACAGCAGCCATTTTGGTTTACAGCATCTCTGACGCCAAAGGCTTCCAAGTCATCTGGCGTTATTTCGCTTGGGCCAATCAAGTCTTGGCCACGGTCACCCTTTGGGCCATTTCGGTGTATCTTGCCAAGAACAAAAGTAAAATGTGGTATCTCATCACCCTCGTCCCTGCCCTCTTCATGACCATGGTAACAGGTTGTTTCCTCTTCGTGGCCAAGGCTGCCGACGGCGGTTTGGGCTCTATCCTGCCCCGCCCTGTCGGCTACGGCATCGGTGCAGCTATCACCGTACTGGGGTTGGTGCTGTTTATTCTCTTCTTGAAAAAACAGAAGAATAAGGAATTTGCTTCGCAAAGAAATCTTTCAAAATAGTTAAAAATCATTTAAAACCAACTAATTACCATTATTATAGATTTTTGATTAGATTTCTTGCCGAAGGCAATCAATAACAAAATGCCCGACTGGAAAACCAATCGGGCATTTGTTGTAGAGACGCATTGAGCGTCTCGGATGGAATTATATCATAGAGACGCATTCAATGCGTCTCTACAAACGGAATTATTTCGTTGCCTGAGCGTAACCAGCGCGAACGGCCTGGATATTGAGGTCGACAACCTCTTGGCCTTTCTTGCCGAAGATGTGTGCGATGGCCTCCTCGACCTTCTCCATGGAGATGCCGAGATAAGGCACCGTGGCACCCAGTAGCACCATGTTGGAACGTGCCTTCAGCTGCTTGGCAATCTCGTTGGCATTGAAGGAAACCACATGTTCCAGCTTGCCCAATTCAGCGTTAATCTTATCCATGTCGGGATAGTTGCTGATGTTGACAAAAGGATCGTTGTTGGTGATGACCCAGCCTTCCTTGCTCAGCCAAGGCAGGTAGCGCAGGGCTTCCATCGGCTCTGACGACAAAATGATGTCGGCCTGGCCTTCGGGAATGACATCGGCGAAGATTTCGTCGTCGGAGATACGGAGGTGTGAGAACACCGAACCACCACGTTGCGACATGCCGTGGATTTCGGACTGTTTCAGGTTCATGCCCATATTGAGAGCGGCATCAGAGATAATCTTGGCCACCGAAACGATGCCATCGCCACCCACGCCGCATAATACTATGTCTTTTTTCATTGTTGAATTGTTTACTGTTTAATTGTTTAATTGTTGACGCGGGACTTCGGGACACGGGACGCAAAACCTTTCTGTCTCGTGTCTCGCGTCTCGCTGTCACGTGTCTTATTTTTTCATGTGCTTTTTCAATTCCACGATGCAGGTGCGGTGCGGGATGATGACCGACACGCCGTTATAGTTCACCTCTTCTTCGATGATCTTCACGTTCTCCTCGTGGTTCTTGGGCAGCGGGATAATGTCGCGGATGTGCTCAGGTTCGACACCGAGGCCTTCGCAGATGCGGCGGATCTTGTTGTGTGCCGACGAAGGCTGACCGCCCGTCATGGCGGTGATGTCGTTGTCGAGGATCATGACCACAACGTTGGCTTTCTCGTTGACGCAGTCCATGAGGCCCGTCAAGCCGCTGTGACCGAAGGTGCCGTCGCCGATGACGGCCACGCTCGGGAAGATGCCCACCTCGCTGGCGCCCTTGGCCATCGTGATGGAGGCGCCCATGCACACGGTCGTGTTGATGGCACCCATGTTGAAGCCCAAGGTGTAGCAGCCGATGTCGCCGAACACCTTGCCAGCTTTATGCTTGGCCATGACTTCATTCAATGCGTTGTAGCTGTCGACGTGCGGGCAACCTTGGCAGAGCGCAGGCGGACGGTTGGTAACCACTTCCGGCACCTTATACATCACCGGCACATCCATACCAAGAGCCTTGGCAACCTTTTCGGCATTCAGCTCACCGTCGCGGCGGATGGTCTCGTCGAGACGACCCATGACGTTCTTGCCTTTGCCGAGGAAGCCCTTAATCAGTTCTTCCACAAACGGCTGACCGTCTTCAAGGACGAGGATCTCATCGCACTCGTCGTACAGTTTGTTGATCATATCGTAAGGCAGCGGATACTGCGTGATTTTCACGACAGGATACGGGCATTTGCCATCGGGGAAGTTCTCCATGAGGTAGTTGTAGGCAATACCCGTAGTGATGATACCGATGTTCTTCTTCGGGCCATCGATGTATTTGTTGAAGCCCGAGGTGGCCGAGGCCTCTTCAAAAGCGGGTTGCTTGTCGATGAGGTCGCGGTAGAGACGCTTGGCGTTGGCCGGCAGCAGCACGAACGACTTGGCGTCGGCGGGTTCGGTGAGTTCATTCTGCGGGCGGACGGGCTTGCGCACCACGCCAGCGCGGCTGTGAGCCAAACGGGTCGGGATGCGGTAGAGCACCGGCGTGCCGAGCTTCTCACTCAGGTCGTAGCCGTAGTGCACCATGTCGTAGGCTTCCTGTTGGTTGGAAGGCTCCAGCATGGGAATCATGGCCCAGTGACCGTAGAAACGGCTGTCTTGTTCGTCTTGCGACGAGAACATGCTCGGGTCGTCGGCCACCACGACGAGGACGCCCTTCGTGCCGATGATGGCGGCATTCATGAAGGGGTCGCCGCAGACGTTGAGACCCACGTGTTTCATGCAGGTCATGGCACGCTTGCCGGCGTATGCCACGCCAATGGAAGCCTCAAGGGCCGTCTTTTCGTTGGCGCACCAGTTGGCAATCACGCCAAGTTCCTTAGCCTGCTTAGAATTAATGACATACTCTGTGATTTGGGTTGAAGGCGTGCCCGGATAGCTGTTGATGGCCGAGCCGCCAGCATCGATGAAGCCCTGTGCAATGGCCTCATCGCCTAAAAGCAATACTTTCTCCATATCGTATAATTCAATATTTAAAATTCAAAATTCAAAGATTGGACTATGGCTGATGGCTCATGGCTTGCTTCACCCAAGGCGACAAAGACATTGCCTTTTACCAAAGCAATCCATTGGCCACAGCCTATAGGCCATAGTCAGATTTGGCAAAGATACGGTTTTTTTTGATACGGGCAAGAAAAAAAAGATGCTTTTTACCTCACGACTAAATTTTTTCACCTTAAGTTTTGTTTTAATTAATTAATGTAATAACTTTGCCCGCTTGAATCCAATATAGTTTTTAATAAAACACAAACAAAATAATCAACTAAATTATTAACAATCAAATCTTTAAGTTATGAGTAAAAGAATTACCATTCTTATGTTGCTGATGGCTCTATTCGTGCCGTGGGCAGCAAATGCACAGCAGACTGTGACGATTGGAGATGGGACCTCCCAACAACCCACTCTGCCAGTTCACATGGTGTACAGCTATTCCTTGTCTCAGCAAATCTTTACGGCTGATGAAATCGGGATAGCGGGAGACATCACTTCCATCGCATTCAATTACGCTTACACTGATTCATTCACCATGGAGGACATTCAAGTGTATATGATGCAAGTGGATAAGAGCATTTTCGCAAGCAACACCGACATGGTACCTCTCACCGATGCCACCAAAGTGTTTGAAGGCACCTTCTCGGCCAATGGAGCAGGTTGGGTGACCCTTCAGCTCAACACTCCCTTCCCCTATGACGGCGAGAGCAACCTCCTTGTTTGTTGCTTTGACCCCAATATCAGCAAACCAGGCTCAAGCTATAAATTTTACACCACTTCAACAACTGGGTACACGTCCATCGTCTATTTCGATAACAGCCGTATCCCCGACTTGACCAATGTAAGTACGCCTACCGGATCTAAGGCTTATTACAGGTACCGCAACAACATCCGACTTGTGATTGCTCCCACCAGTTGCCAAAAGCCCACCACCCTTGAGGTCAATGGTTCTACCCTAAGTTGGACGGGGGGCAGCGGCAGCTACAACGTGGAATACAGGAAGGCCTCTGAAACGAACTGGACAAGAGCCTATACCAACTTGGCTGCTACTACCTGCACACTGACGCTTGACCCCAACACTGACTATGAAGCCAGAGTGCAGAGCACGTGTTCGGGTGATGAAACCAGTGGATGGAGAACTATAAGCTTCACCACACCTTGCGGCGTCGTCACGGTTGACGCCACCCACTCATGGAGCGAAGGCTTCGAGAGCTACAATGACGGCACTTCCACAAGCAGTGGTGCCGCGGTGACTGACATCAGATGCTGGGAGCGTGTACAGATTAACAGCACTACAAACAGCCCGTTTGTGTACCGCAATTATGAATACGCAGCCAGTACAGGATCGGCTTCGCTTGAACTGAAAACCAGTAGCGGCACCCCTATCATGGTGGCACTGCCCGAGTTCACCGAAGCAATTGAAAACCTCAACGTGGCTTTCAATTACAACTGCACCAGCACATCATACACTTACACGGCTGAATTGGGCTACATCTCCGATGTCACCAATGCCAGTACCTTTGTCAAGCTGTTCGACATTCCAAAGCCTGTAGCCCGTTCTGGACATTCATCCTACTCACAAGATCTGTATGAAGCAGCGGCAGCAGCCAATGCTCCTGAAGGCAGCCGCGTAGCCATCAAATTCGCCACTACATCAACTAGCACGCCTTCCTGGAACCTCGACGACTTCGTGGTGAGCTATGTGTCGCCCTGCCGCAAGCCTTCTGGTTTAACTGTTGTGGCCAACAGCGTCACCACTCACAATGCCACGCTCACTTGGGATGCAGAGGCGGGTGCCACGTTCCAATGGACTATTGACGGAACCTGGAACGAAACGCAAAACAACACTGTTGAATTGACTGGTTTAACTCCTGAGCATAACTACACTTTCACCCTACGCAAAAAGTGCAGCAACACTGAATTCAGCAATGAAGTCTCTGTAAACTTCACCACCGCCATTGCCTGCCCCGCTCCCACCAACCTCACCGTAAGTAACATTACTGGACATACTGCCACGGCAAGCTGGACAGGCTCAAGCAACAGCTATATTGTGAAATATAGAACAGCAGCTTATATGAATGGAGTCGAAGAGAGTTTCAACAGCACATCCGTCCCTTCAGGCTGGCAAATGTACACTGGCTTGTTAAACAACGGCACTGCAACAATGGTCTCCGCCACCTCTGGATGGACCTTTGGCACCAGTAATGGTGTATTTGACAGCCATGCTAGAGTCAACATCTGGAGCAATTATCAAAGATGGCTTGTCATGCCTGCTTTTACAGTACCAGCTAACAATAATCTTAGTTTCGACCTCGCCCTTACAGCATACAGTGGTACCGATGTACCCGCACCTTCAACTACAGGCTCCGATGACAAATTTATTGTGTTGATTTCGACCGACAACATGTCTACCTGGAATACCCTTCGTGAATGGAACAACAGCGGTTCCTCATACGTTTTCAATAATATCGCACATACTGCAACGGGTGAAAATGTAAACATTAATCTTAGTGCTTATGCTGGACGAAATGTTCGTATTGCTTTCTACGCAGAATCCACCGTCAGCAATGCCGACAACAACCTGCACATCGACAATGTGAGTGTAGGCTTCCCAGTTCCCGCTGGCGAATGGCAGACCATCACTGTCAATGAGCCCACGGCCACAATCACGGGGATGGCTCCTGAGACCCTCTACGAAGTCATAGTGCAGAGCAACTGCGGTGACGATGGCCAAAGCTCCGAAACGGGCCCCGTTACCTTCACCACTGGTGTGGCCTGCACACCTCCCACCAATCTGCATACCACTGACGTCACTGCACACGAGGCTATGCTGCATTGGGACGGCTATGCCGAGAGCTACAATGTGAGCTACTATAAGACCTTCTTCTTCGACAGTTTTGAAGAAGACCTTAGCCAGTGGACCGTTTACCATGAAGGCGATCCCGAATCGTGGGAGTGGGCTATTGAAAACCCGCACGACAATAGTGCTGACTTGAACGCCCACAGTGGTTATTATGCCGCTGTAGCCTATAGCGATTTTGACATTCATGCTGACAGCTGGCTCGTCACGCCTCAGATTCAGTTCCCCAACCAAACCACGTTGAAGTTCTGGATCATGCGTTCCACCTACGATGATGCAAGAGACGAATATGAAGTGCGCCTCTCCACCACAGGCAACGCCATCTCAGACTTCACCACCGTTCTGAAGGAAAAGGCTGCCGCCAACTCGACTTGGACCCCAGTCACCATCGACCTGAGTGAATACGACGGACAGCAATGCTATATCGCCATCCGTCATGACTTTACTAACGGTTTCTTCATCATGGTTGACGACTTCGGTATCTATGGATGGTCGGAAGACATTGTCACCACCGAAAACAGCCTTCTCATCGAAGACTTGCTGCCCGAGACCGAATACCAATGGCATGTGCAAGCCAATTGCGGTGCAGAGGACGGTCTGAGCCAATGGTCGAGCATCAACAACTTCACCACGCTCAGAACCTGCCCGGTGCCGATTGGCTTGAACGCCTCCAACGAAACCGCCCATGGCGCCACCCTCGACTGGACGGGCTTGAGCGACAGCTACCAAGTCATGGTAGGTGAATTGGTTGGAAACACCATCTCCAACAATTTCGAAGACCATACGATTCCTTCCACCTGGACCAATAACAGTACCTATCCATGGACAGTGGTATCGGGAGGCCAAAGCGGCAGCTACTGCATCCAGAGTGGCAACGCGGGTCAGGCCAGCACCACTTCCAGCATTTCGTTCACCATGAACTTGACCAGCGACGGCACCATCGATTTTGATGCCAATTGTATGGGTGAAGGCACTTCGACTATGTGGGACAAGTGCATTTTCTCAATCGATAATGTTGCACAGTTTACCTATGGTGCCAACCATCAAGGTTGGAACCACTACTCCTACGAGGTCACTGCCGGCCAACACACTTTCACCTGGACCTATTCCAAAGATGGCTCAGTGGATCCTACGGGCGACTACTTCGCTGTGGACAACATCGTTGTTGGAAGCACCGAAGTCGCATCATGGACCACTTATACCGTCACTGAAGTGCCCTTCGTCCTCGATGACGCTCAGCATATCCACCCCGAAACCAGCTATACAGTGCAAGTAAAAGGCATCTGCGATGACGAAGAAACCGATTTTTGCGAGCCCATCACCTTCACTACCAGCGTTACCTGCTTGCCCATCGATAGCTTGAGTTTCACCAACCTCACCTCCACCTCTGTCAATCTGAACTGGGTGCTGTTAGACGAAACCCAAACCGCTTGGCAGATTTGCCTCAATGGTGACGAGAGCAACCTCATCGCTGCCAACACCAACGAAGGCTTCCTCTTGGGAGGCCTTGAACCCGAAACTGAGTACACAGTGAAAGTGCGTGCCTTCTGCGACCAAAACGACCAAAGCAGATGGAGCAACACGATAACCTTCACCACCCCCATTTCCTGCTATCCTGTCAACTCGTTGAGCTACGACAACCTGACCGCCTTCTCAGTCAATCTGAGTTGGGTCTTGCAAGACGAAACCCAAACCGCTTGGCAGATTTGCCTCAACGACAATGAGACCAACCTCATCGCCGCCAACACCAACGAAGGCTTCCTCTTGGATGGCCTTACGCCTAATGTTGAGTACACAGTGAAAGTGCGTGCCTACTGCGGTCAAAACGACTACAGCAGATGGAGTAGCACAATAACCTTCACCACACCTGAAGTCTGCGCCACTCCTACCGACTTAGCCGTCACCAACATCACTGCCCTTTCTGCCGACCTCAGCTGGATTGGTAGAGAGGACGTGGAAAGCTACACGGTGAGATACAGAACGGTTGAAGGCATGGTTACCCACTTCAAAGAAGACTTCAGCGACAACATCGACAGCTGGACCATGATTGATTGCGAGCCAAGAACCGGCCTCACGAACGGTGCCTTCGCTTTCTACCGTGTTACGGATGCAAGCAACCCCGAACCTCACCAATACCTGATTTCTCCTGAGCTCACAAGCTATATCACAAACAATAGCGTTCTCGAGTTCAAATATCGTGCTTATGCCTCAAGTTATGCCGAGACCTTCATGGTTGGCGTCTCAACCACCAACGATGAGGTTGATTCCTTCAGCTGGAGCGAGCCTATCACCGTTAGCACCAACGTGTATCAAACCTATCAGGCTAACCTGCCGGCCGGCACCAAGTACATCGCCATCCAATGCATTTCGTATCGTAAATACTTCTTGTTTATCGACGATTTCACCATTGGACATGAAGCTATCGGTGGACAATGGATGACAGAAACCACCGCTGAAACCGAGGCACAACTCATCAACCTCGATGGAGGCACACAGTATGAAGTCCAAGTGAGAAGCGACTGTAATCCTGATGGTTGGTGCGACCTGGCCACCTTCGAAACGGAGCTTAACGGCACCAAGGTGTTTGTCGCCGAGGGCGACTGGAACACGGCCAGCAACTGGATGCCCGAAGGCACTCCTACCCTCGACAGCAAGGTCATCATTCGCGCCGATGTCACCATTCCGAGCGGCTGCGTGGCCGAAGCCAACCGCATCCTCTTTGAGGGCACAACCCTCACCATTGAAAACGGCGGTCAGCTGAAGGTCAACAGCGACATCTCCGCTACGATTAAGAAGAACATTGAGGGCTACGGTGCTAACGCTGCCCAAACCAACAATGGCTTCAACCTCATCGCCATGCCTGCGACCACTGCCGTCACTACTGCCAATGCAGGTCTCATCACCGCCCAAAGCAATTATGACCTCTACACCTGGAACAGAACCGCCACCGATGAAGAATGGCATTACAACCATTCTGGCCTAAGCATGGCAAACGGCACAGGTTACCTCTATGCCAACGAGGGCGATGTGGAAATGAACATCACCGCCACATTGCAACGCAGCAGTCTGCCTATCACCATGACTCCTGCCTACGACGAAGAACACGGTGGCTGGAACCTCTACGGCAACCCGTTCCCCTGCGAAGCCTATCTCAGCTCCAACGACGACGTGACCTTCTATCGCCTGGTTGGCAGCGATTTCGTTCCTGTCACTGGTGCCATCGCTCCCATGGAAGGTTTCTTTGTCAAGGCTACGGCTGCAGGACAGACCTTCACCATCAGCAGGGAAGCTCCTGCCAAGTGATCAAGAATGTAAGTTTTAGTTGCATACTAACTTTTTCAAGGAAGGCCGGTGGCGCAAGCTACCGGTCTTTTTTTGATGAAATGAGGGATTCTACGCCTTTTCCTTGACTTTATTCCACAAAAAACATTAAATTTGCGCGCTTAAATATCCGATTAGTATACTAAGGTATGAATGGGTTATCATCAAGAGACGAACAACTATATTATTAACACATAAAAACTTTACTCTTATGATTAAAAAACTATCTATTTTGATGCTGCTAATGGCACTCTTTGCGCCTTGGGCAGCGAATGCACAGGAAACGTTGACTGTGCATAACGGGACAACAACCAATAATTTTGTTCCTGTTTACGGCTATTATGCCGATGCTTACCTGAAGTGCGAAATGGTGTATCCTGCCTCTGAACTTGGAGATATGGAATCAGGCACCATTACTGGCATGAAATTCTACGCCTCACAATCCAGCGTGACTTGGGGCAGTGCCAATTTCCAAGTCTTTTTGACAGAAGTTGGAAGTACTACCATCAGTACATTTTCCGGAACAGGTACAACCGTTTACAATGGTGCTTTAAGCATCATTAACGGCGAGATGAACATATCTTTCACCACGCCTTACGAATATAGCGGCGGCAACCTACTAGTTGGAGTGTATAACACTGTCGAAGGCGATTATGTAACTTCATCTTGGTATGGCGAAACTGTAACAGGTGCTTCATATCAGGGATACAGCTACAGCAACCTTAGCTCTGTGAGTGGTTCCCAGCGCAACTTCCTGCCAAAAACTACTTTCACTTATGAAGATTCCGGCTCGTCTTCCTGCCCAAGACCCACTGACCTAACTGTGAGTAATGTCACTTCAAATGGTGCCACCCTCACTTGGAACGGATCAAGCGACAGCTACCTTGTCATGGTGAAACAATCCAGCCAAGCTGAATCGGCCAATTATACCTATGACTTTGAAGATGGCTGGCAAGGTTGGACGACCTTCCAAGGCAACACAACTTCGCCTAACAGCTGGATGCATAACACCGCTTACCCCACCTCCAACAATGACTTCTCCACCGGCTACGGTTACAACAACTCCGATGGATTCATGCTCTCCGAGTCCTACATCTCCGGCTCTTCAAGTGGCGCTGGCCAGGCTGTCACTCCCGACAACTATCTCGTTTCACCGCAGGTTCGCTTGGGTGGAAGCATCTCCTTCTATGCAGGTGCCAGAAACACAAGTTATTGTGCAGAGAAGTTCTCTGTAATGGTTTCAACGACTGACAACACCAACCCTGCCAGCTTCACAACCGTTGGGACTTGGACTTTATCTTTATCCTCAGCTGGATATACCTCTTCGCCTTATACCGTTGACCTGAGCGCTTACAGTGGCATGGGCTATGTCGCCATTCGCCACTTCGATTGCTACGACCAATGGTTCTTGGCTGTTGACGATATCACCATTTATACCGGTGAAGAATCTCAATGGACTACTTATCCCGCTTCAGCATCGCCATTTACCATTAATGACCTCAACCCAGGGACCTCTTATGATGTGAAAGTGATAGGCATTTGTGATGGCGAAGAGAGCAATGCCAGCACCACCATTAACTTCACCACTGCCGTAGCATGTCCTGCACCCATTGACGTGAACGTGAGCGACATCACTGGCCATGAGGCTTTGGTCACATGGACTGGCAGCAGCGAAAGCTATATTGTGAAGTATAGAACAGCTGCCTATATGGATGGTATTGAAGAAGGTTTCGATTCGGGTAACCTTCCTTCTGGTTGGGAAAACAAAACTGGTCTACTCTCTACCATTATAGATGGAGGAGCGTTTAGTACTTCGACACAATGGTCTTTCGGCAACAACAATGGCGTGTTTGACTACCATGCTAGAATCAACATCTATGGTTCTTCTCGCTACGGCTGGCTCATCACCCCAGAAATCAATGTGGGCAACGACTTTGATTTAAACTTCGACCTTGCCTTGACCGCCTACAGCGGCACTGGTGCTGCTTCTGGCACATGCGATGACGACAGGTTTGTAGTCCTGGTTTATGCCGACAATGCATGGCACATTCTGCGCGAGTGGAACAACAGCGGATCCAGTTATGTATATAACGACATCCCCACCGCCGGCCAAAATGTCAGCATCGGCCTCTCTAGTTATGTTGGCAAGGTCGTGAAGATTGCTTTCTATGGTGAATCAACGACTACGGGCAACGGCGACAACAACTTGCATATCGACAATGTATTCGTCGGCTATCCTGTTACCGCTGGTGAATGGCAGACCGTCACCGTTGAAGACACCTTCGTCGCCCTCACCGACCTCGTCCCAGAGACCCTTTACGAAGTCGTTATTCAAGGCGACTGCGGCGAGGAAGGCATGAGCGCTGAAAGCGAACCTGTCACTTTCACCACTGAGGTTTCATGCCCCGCTCCTACTGGTCTCACCGTTAGCGACATCAATGGCCACGGTGCTACCGTGAGTTGGGAAAGGGTAGCTGATGCTGATCATCCAACAGTTTACTTCCAATTTGTTTGCGTTGAACATGGCGGAACTCCCGATTGGACCGATGCTCCTGTAGCTATCGACAGGCCAACCAATTCTAATCCACCTACTGGATTTTTCTTTGGTCTTGCCCCTGAGACCGAATACGATGCCTATATTCGCAGAATCTGTGGAACCATAAGTCCAAGTGGTGTGATTGACGGAGAATTTAGCGCCCCTGCCATAATCACTTTCACCACCACGGTAACTTGCCCTGCTCCCACTGACGTGACCGTAAACAACATCACCGGCCACGAGGCCACCGTCACTTGGACTGGAAGCAGTGACAGCTATAATGTAACATACAGAGAGGCTGGTGGCATTATTACCATCTTTTCCGAATACTTTGAGAACGATTTAAGTGACTGGACACTTCGTGATTGCTATGCGGCTACGGGAATTTCCACAACCAGCTCCTATATCCATTCTGGCAGCGGCAGCTTCACCTTCCACTACAGCGTCACCCCTCCCCAATACCTCATCTCACCAGTGCTCACGGGAGTTACTTCAAGAACAAAGTTAGAGTTCTATTATAAGAATGCCTCAACAACATGGTCAGAAACATTCCAAGTAGGCTTTAGTTCAACGAACGATGAGACATCCTCGTTCACTTTTGGTTCGACATACACCGCTTCTGACGGAGAATGGCATCTATACAGCGAAACCATTCCTGCTGGAACGAAATACATCTGCTGGAAATACACTTCCAACGACCAATGGTACCTTTGCATCGATGACATTGTTGTTGGCGTTGAAACTACCGGCGGCGAATGGCAGACTGTCACCACTGAGGAATCCACAATTACCCTCACAGGTCTTGCCTCTGAGACTTACTACGAAGTCGTTATTCAAGGCGACTGCGGCGAGGAAGGCATGAGCGCCGAAAGCGAACCCGTCACATTCATCACCGATGTGACTTGCCCTGCTCCCCATGATTTGACAACATCAGATGTCACCTCAAACAGCGCAGTGTTGCATTGGGAAGGCGATGCCGAGAGCTACAATGTAAGCTACTATAAAACCTTCTTCTTCGACAGCTTTGAAGAAGACCTCAGCCAGTGGACTATTTACAAAAATGGCGATGAAAGCTCATTTGAATGGGGCATTGAAAACCCGCATGACAATAGTGCTGACTTGAATGCCCACGGCGGTAATTATGCCGCCGTAGCCTATAGCGATACTGATGTTCATGCCGACAACTGGCTTATCACGCCTCAGATTACAATGCCCACCCAAGCCACGCTGAAGTTCTGGGTCATGCGTTCCACCTACGACGATGCCCAAGACGAGTACGAGGTGCGTCTCTCCACCACGGGCAATGCTGTCGAGGACTTTGACGTAGTCCTTCAGGAAAAGGCGGCTGCCAGCTCGACTTGGACCGAAGTTTCCATCGACTTGAGCGAATACGACGGACAGCCATGCTTCATCGCCATCCATCATGACTTTACTAGTGGATTCTTCATCATGGTTGACGACTTCGGCATCTTCGGATGGTCGGAACCCATTGCCACTACCGAAAACAGCCTCCTCATCGAAGATTTGTTGCCTGAAACCGAATACTTGTGGCACGTGCAGGCCAACTGTGGCGATGAAGACGGTTTGAGCCAATGGTCAAACATCGGCACCTTCACCACCCTCAAGGCCTGTCCCGTCCCATTCGACTTGAATGTCAACGAAATAACAGCCAATGGTGCCACCATCGCCTGGACGGGCTACAGCGAAAGCTACAATGTCTGGCTGGGACAATACGAAGTGTCTACAACTGGTTATGACTTCGAGGACCAAACAATTCCCTCAACTTGGACCAACGACGCCAATTATCCCTGGGTGGTAACGAATGCTTCTTCAAATAACGGTTCCTACAGCTTGAAGAGTGGCAACTATAACATTGGCAATTCAAGCTCTTCCATCCAAATTACTGTTGACTTCGAAGGAAATGGTACAATTAGTTTTGCCGCCAGATGTTCTAGTGAACAAACCAGTCAATCTAATGATTGGGATTATGGCACCTTCTACATTGATGGTATACAACAAGGCGATAAATTCATCAATAGCACAACATTTGACCTCCGCTCGTACGAAGTGGAAGCTGGCACCCACACTTTTATGTGGAGATACAAGAAAGATGGTAGTGTAAATAGTAACGACGATTGCTTCTATGTGGACGACATCACCATCGAAAGCAATGTCCTCTTATCGGAGATGAACTATACCGCCACGGAATCACCCTTCATCCTTAACGATGCCACGAACATCCTTCCCGAAACCACCTATATGGTGAAAGTGAAAGGCATCTGCGGAGACGAAGAGACCGAGTATAGCGATATCATCAACTTTACCACGCTTGACGAAAACACCAAGATCTTCATCACCGAGGGCGACTGGAGCGACGACTACAACTGGGTGCCCGCTGGCGTTCCTTCCATCGAGCAGGATGTCATCCTTCGCGCCGAAGCCACCGTCTTCGACGTCGCCGAGGCTAACATTATCACCATCGACGATGCAGGCGCACTCACCATCGAGGATGGCGGCCAGCTGAAGACCAACGCCGACGTCGAAGCCACCATGAAGAAGTTCATCATCGGCTACGGCACCGACTATGTAGAAACCAACGATGGCTACTACCTCATGACCCTGCCGATTGCCGATCCCATCTCTGCCGCCGATGCAGGTCTCATCACCGAAGAAAGCGAGTACGACCTCTACAGCTGGGACAGAACCGCCACCGACGAGGAATGGCAGAACAACCACGACGGCATTGACATGCAGAACGGCGCTGGCTACCTCTATGCTAACCAAGACGACATGGAGATGAGCTTCACCGCCACGCTCCGCAACAGCAGCGAATCTATTGTTGTGACTCCTGCCTACGACGAAGTGGAACACGGTGGATGGAACCTCTACGGCAATCCGTTCCCCTGCGAAGCCTACATCACCACCGATGCCGAAGGCATGACCTTCTATCGCCTGATTGGCAGCGATTTCGTTCCTGTCACTGGTGCCATCGCTCCCATGGAAGGCTTCTTCGTTAAGGCTACGGCTGCAGGACAGACCTTCACCATCAGCAGGGAAGCTCCTGCCAAGTAAATAAGAATGTAAGTTTTAGTTGCATACTAACTTTTTCAAGGAAGGCCGGTGGCGCAAGCTGCCGGCCTTTTTTCAATTAATTGGAGTTTTTCCCGCTCATTTTGCTGCCGTGTCACAAAAAAGTTTTAATTTTGCAGGCTGAAACTTTTTTCTAAAAAGCCAAATGCTCTAACTTTTTTAAAGAATTAATTCAATAAATCATTAACAAATAACACTTTATGCTTATGAACAAAAGGTTTACCATTATCATGCTGCTAATGGCACTTTTCGTGTCTTGGGCAGCGAAAGCACAAGAAACTAAGACGATTCAAGTTACACCCGACAGAGGAGGCGACAGAGGAACCATGACGGTTTATAAACGTGTGTCGTCACCCAGCTCTGGCAGTAACTACCTCATCGTGAACAGCGCAACAGCTAATTCCGACGCGTTGGCGTTGTCACAGGTATCGTCAACCGCATCGACTATTACCGCCAGTTTTGTGCATATCAATTCTGGCATCAGCGCCACCAGCAATGCCGCATACATAGCTGACGTGGCAGAACCCACAGCGGTATGGAGAGCAACAAGCGGCTGGAATTTCTCACACTCGAAAAGTGGGACAACATACTATATTAACGGTAGTGGCAACATTTTATCAGGCTACACTCTATCTGCTAGCACTTCTTCAACAAATTGGACATATTCCAACAATAGTTTATCTTGTGAGTGTGGTACTCTTTTCACTACTACTTGTTACATCACTCCTGGTACTAGTGGTTTCAGCCTTGGTACATCCTCGGCAAACGTGTATCTTTTCGAGGAAACGAGTATTACCACCTATAACGTCACTGCATCTGTTTCGCCCTCCAGAATCGGCAGGGTGACGGGTGCTGGACAATACCCTGCGGGTGCCACCTGCACACTGACAGCCTCGGCCACCAACAGTGAATATGCTTTCAGCAACTGGACGGTGAATGGCATCGTGGTCTCTACCAACCACGCCTATAGCTTCACCGTGAGCGAAGACATAGAAGTCGTAGCCAATTTTGAAAGCACCGCATCTTGTCCCTCACCCACAAACGTGACCATCACCGACGAAACCGCCCATGGTGCTACCATCTCTTGGGACGGCACCAGTGACAGCTACAGAGTTATGGTGAGTGAAACGGAACAAAGCATCACTTATTCATACGACTTTGAGGACGGCTGGCAAGGATGGACGACCTTCCAAGGCAACACCACTTCGCCACATAGCTGGATGCATAATACGGAATACACTGGTTATGACTCCAACGGAAACCAAATTGTTCCAGAGTGTCATAATTCTACTAGTGGAATGATGCTTTCCGAATCTTACATTTCCGCTACTACATCAGGAGGTTCTGATGCTCATGCTGTCACTCCCGATAACTACCTCGTTTCTCCGCAGATCCGTTTAGGCGGAAGCATCACCTTCTATGCGGCGTCACGAATGAGCAATTATCCTGCGGAGAAGTTCTCCGTGATGGTATCAGAGTCAGGCAACACCAGCGCAAGCGACTTCACTTACACAGAATTAACGGTGACTTTGTCTGATAACAGCTGGCATGAGTACACCGTGGACCTGAGTGCATACAGCGGATTGGGGTATGTGGCCATCCGACACTATGACTGCACTGACCAGCATTTACTTTATATCGACGACATTACCATTGAGAGCGGTCCCACCTCAACCTCATGGATGACCTACGATGTCAATGCATCGCCCTTTGTTCTCTACGATGCTGCAAACATCCACCTTGAATCCACCTATAGTGTACAAGTGAAAGGCTTTTGCGGCGATGAAGAAAGCAATTTGAGCCCGATCGTTAGCTTCACCACTACCATGGCATGCCCTGCTCCCACCAACGTGACTGCCAGCAACGAAACCGGTCACGGTGCCACCATCGCCTGGACGGGCTACAGTGACAGCTATTTGGTTATGGTAGCCGAAGCAGAAACCTCCTCGGTAACCACCTACGACTTTGAAGACGGCACCACGCAAGGCTGGACTATATTAAAAGGCAATACTGGCGATTCACCGAACAACTGGCACCATAGCACCACACATGTTTCTTATGACGGTAATACTGGTAACATACAGGATTGGTCATCGTTTGGCCACAACAGCTCTTCGGGATTCATGATTTCCGAATCATACATTTCCGCCACCTCGTCAGGCGGCACCGCCTACGGCGCAGTCACTCCCGACAACTATCTCGTTTCTCCGCAGGTACGCTTGGGCGGAAGCATCTCCTTCTTTGCAGGCGCCAGAAACACTAGTTACTGTGCCGAGAAGTTCTCCGTGATGGTATCAACGACCGACAACACCAACACGGAAAGCTTCACGACCGTTGAGACTTGGATTTTATCTTTGTCCGAAAATGGATTTAACCCTACTCCATATACCGTCGACTTGAGCGCATACGCTGGTCAAACGGGTTATATTGCCATCCGCCATTGGGACTGCTATGACCAATGGGTACTTTGCATTGACGACATCACCATTGAAAGTGGTTCCACCGAAACCTCATGGATGACCTACGAGGCCGAAGAATCGCCCTTCGTTCTTTACGATGCCGTAAACATCCACCCCGAGTCTACTTATAATGTACAAGTGATCGGCATTTGTGGCGATGAAGAAAGCCATCCGAGCGCAACCACAAGCTTCACCACTATCATCGCTTGCCCCGCTCCCACCAACCTTGCCGTTGTTGAAAACAGCGTCACTGGCCACGGGGCCACTGTCACATGGAATGGATCTAGCGAAAGTTACATTGTGAGCTATAGAATATCAGCGGGCACTAATGTTTTGTTTGAGGAAAGCTTCGAAAACGAAAATTCATTAACCAACTGGACCTTTACTAGTATGAATACGGCCAACAATATCGCATCAGGCTATGCTGGTCGCAATGCTAATGCTGCCCACAGCGGCTCTTATGGCTTCAGATTCTCTTCATATAGTAGTGCAGATGATTACAACCAATATTTAGTTTCTCCCAGACTTACCGTGTCGGGAGACCTCAAATTCTACTATAAGAAATATAACACCAATGATACCGAAAGCCTGAAAGTGGGTTATTCCACCACCACCGACGACATTGATGCATTTACTTGGACCAGTCTTTCTCTTACCACAGATTGGCAAACCTACACGCACGAGATTGCCGAGAATGTGAAATATATTGCATTCCATTATTATGGCGACTATGCCTATTATGTTTATGTGGACGATTTCACCATTAGTGAATTAGTTCCCGCTGGCGAATGGCAAACCGTCACTGCCGACTCGACGTCCATTACCCTCACTGGCCTTGCTCCAGAGACCCTTTACGAAGTCGTCGTTCAAGGCGACTGCGGCGAGGAAGGCATAAGCGCCGAAAGTGAACCCGTCACCTTCACTACCGACATTTCATGCCCCGCTCCTACCCCGCTGGATGCCACAGAGGTCACCTCAAACAGCGCGGTGCTGAATTGGACCGGCGATGCCGAGAGCTACAATGTGAGCTACTATAAGACCTTCTTCTTCGAAAACTTCGAATCTGATGAAGACTTCCACAGCCTGTGGACCGTATACCATCAAGGCGATCCCGAATCGTGGGTGTGGGAGATTGAAAACCCGCACGATAACAGTGCTGACTTGAGCGCGCATAGCGGATCTTTTGCCGCAGTAGCTTATAGTGATCAAAACATTCATGCTGACAACTGGCTCGTCTCACCACAGATTCAGTTCCCCAACCAAACCACGCTGAAGTTCTGGGTCTCGCGCTCCACTTACGACGATGCCCAAGACGAGTACGAAGTGCTTCTCTCCACCACAGGCAACGCCATTGAAGACTTTGACATAGTCCTTAAGGAAAAGGCTGCTGCCAGCTCGACGTGGACCGAAGTCTCCATCGACCTGAGCGAATACGACGGACAACTGTGTTACATCGCCATCCGTCATGACTTTACCGACGGTTTCTTCATCATGGTCGACGACTTCGGCATCTTCGGATGGTCGGAAGAAATCACCACCACCGACAACAGCCTTCTCATCGAAGATCTGCTTCCCGAGACTGAATACCAGTGGAAGGTGCAGGCCAACTGCGGCGAAGTAGACGGCTTGAGCCAATGGTCAAATATTGGCAACTTCACCACGCTCAGAGCCTGCCCTGTGCCCTTCGACTTGTCTGCCACCCAAGAAACCGCATACGGTGCCACCATCGCCTGGACAGGTTACAGCGAAAGCTACAATGTTTGGGTGGGACAATACGAAATGTCCACAACCAATTATGACTTCGAAGACCAAAACATCAGCGACTTCACCACCACAACCACCGACTATCCCTGGACAGTGACCAGCAACGACAAACATTCCGGTAGCTATTCCGTGAAGAGTGGTGGCGCTGGAGTAAACAGTGCAACTTCCGACCTGAATCTTGAGGTTACCATTGAGCATGATGCCACCCTCAGCTTCTGGGCAAGAATTTCCTCTGAATCATCATACGACAAGGGATATTTCAGCATCGACGGCGTCAATCAGTCTAGCCTTAATGGCATCTCTGGCAATGGCTCGTGGATCAACTACACCTACACGCTTGAAGCCGGTTCCCACACCCTCCGCTGGTATTACACAAAGGATACCAGTGTGAATACTAACGACGACTGCTTCTACGTGGACGACATCACCATCGAAAGTAATGTCCTCTTATCGGAGATGAACTATACCGCCACGGAATCGCCCTTCATCCTTAACGATGAAAGTTACATCCTTCCCGAGACCACTTATCTTGTGAAAGTGAAAGGCATTTGCGAAGACGAAGAGACCGAGTATAGCGAAGCCATCGCCTTCACCACTTTGGACGAAAACACCAAGATCTTCGTCATCGAGGGCGAATGGAGCAATGGCGACAACTGGGTGCCCGTTGGCGTGCCTACCATTGATGAGAACGTCATCCTCCGCGCCGAAGCCACCGTCTTCGACGTTGCCGAAGCCAACAACATCACCATCGAAGGTAACGCTACCCTCACCATCGAGGACGGCGGCCAGCTGAAGACCAACAGCGATGTTACCGCCACCATGAAGAAGTTCGTCATCGGCTACGGCACCGACTATGTGGGAACCAACAATGGCTACAACCTCATGACCCTGCCAATTGCCGTTCCCGTCTCAGCCGCCGACGCAGGTCTCTTGACCGAAGAAAGCGACTACGACCTCTACAGCTGGGACAGAACCGCCACCGACGAGGAATGGCAGAACAACCACGACGGCATCGACTTGCAGAACGGCGTTGGCTTCCTCTATGCCAACCGCGACGACATGGAGATGCTCTTCACCGCCACGCTCCGCAACAGCAGCGAGCCTGTCGTAGTGACTCCTTCCTACGATGAGGTGGAGCACGGCGGATGGAACCTCTGCGGCAACCCGTTCCCCTGCGAGGCCTACATCACCACCGATGCCGAAGGCATGGCCTTCTACCGCTTGGTCGACAACCAATTGGAGCTTATCGAAGGTGCCATCGCTCCTTTGGAGGCCTTCTTCGTTAACGCCACTGCTGCCGGTCAGACCTTCACCATCAGCAGGGAAGCTCCAAGAGAATAAAAAATTCCTACAATCGTAGCGAAATATCAAATTATTCTCTATCTTTGCAGTCCGATGAAGTACTTAAACAAGCCATCGGAAAAGATTATCACCACGGAATCAACGGGTTCCACAAAATTGAATTTCCTACTTTTTCATATTGACGGTCGCTTTGTCGACCGTCTTTTTTTTGCCAAGTTCAACATATTAAACCGATAAGCCTATGTCAATTTCACTGAAAAACCGCAGCCTGATTTCCATCAGCGACTACACGCCTGAAGAAATCTGCCATGTCCTCGACATCGCCGAGGACTTCGAGAAAAACCCGCACCAGAACCTGCTGAACGGGCGCATCATCGCCTCGCTGTTCTTCGAGCCTTCCACCCGTACACGTCTGAGCTTCGAGACGGCCATCCAACTGTTGGGCGGCAACGTCATCGGCTTCAGCAGCACCGCCGGAACAAGCATCCAGAAGGGCGAATCCCTCGCCGACACCATCACCATGGTGGCCAGCTATGCCGACCTCATCGTCATGCGTAACCCCATCGAGGGTTCGGCCCGCTTCGCCTCTGAGGTGTCGAAGGTGCCAGTCATCAACGCGGGCGACGGTGCCAACCAACACCCCACCCAGTGCATGCTCGACCTCTACAGCATCCGCAAGACGCAAGGCACACTCGAAAACCTTGAAATCACCCTCGTTGGCGACCTGAAATACGGCCGCACCGTCCACAGCCTCGTGGAGGCCATGTGCAACTTCAACGCGAAGTTCAACCTCGTCTCACCCGTCGAGCTGAAGCTGCCGAGCGTGGTGAAGCAACACATCAAGGACCGCAACCTCGAATACCACCAGTACACCGAATTAGAGGACGCCATCCCCCACTCCGACATCATCTACATGACCCGCATCCAGCGCGAGCGCTTCCCCGACCCCGAGGAATACGAGAAGGTGAAGAACTCCTACGTGCTGCGCAACGCCATGCTGGAGAACTCGAAGCCCAACTGCCGTGTGCTGCACCCGCTGCCGCGCGTCAACGAGATCCACGTCGACGTCGACGCCAACCCGAAGGCCTATTACTTCCAGCAGGCACAAAACGGCGTCTACGCCCGTCAAGCACTTATCGCTTCTATATTAGGTCTTAAGTAATCACAAAACCTACAAAACAATGCAAAACTCCAAAGAAAACTGTGGGCGGCTCCACAACCGTGTCGCTGCCGGGAAGCCGCCGGTTGGCGGGCTTCCCACAACCAGAAAAAAAATGGTTTTGAGGGTTTTGCAAGTTTTGTGACCAACCAACAATTCAACAGTTAAACAATCAACAATTCAACATATAGCAGACATGGAAAAAAAGAAAGAACTGACAGTTTCCGCCATTGAGAATGGCACCGTCATCGACCATATCCCCGCCGACAAAGTGTTCCAAGTCGTCAAGATCTTAGGCTTGGAGAAAGTCAGCAACCCCGTGTATTTCGGCACCAATGTGGAGAGCAAGAAATACGGCACCAAGGGCTTCATCAAGGTCTCCAACAAATACTTCGAGCCCGAAGATGTGAACAAGATCGCCCTCGTCGCCCCCACCGCCTCCATCATCGAAATCAAGGACTTCGAGGTCATCAGGAAGCAGACCGTGACCATCCCTGACAGCATCGAGCACATCGTGAAGTGCTTCAACCCCAACTGCGTCACCAACAAGGAACACGACGTGCCGACCAAGTTCACCGTCATCAAGGACGCACAAGGCAACATCAAGCTACACTGCCACTACTGCGAGAAGAACACCACGCAAGATAAGTTGGAATTCATCTGATTTTTACCATGACTATTGACCATGACAATGACCATTTCAGCCCATGGTGTGGAAATCGGCCTCCATGGTGTCGCTGTCAAAGTCATGGTCAGTGGTCATAGTCAACGAAAACACTACTTATGAAGAAAATAGGAATCATCATCGTTGCCGTTGTGGCTGTCATCCTCATTTGGGGCATTGGTGCCTACAATGGTTTCGTGAAGAAACAGGAGGCCATGACTACGGCATGGGGACAGGTGGAGAACGTCTACCAACGCCGTGCCGACCTTGTGCCTAACCTCGTCGCCTTGGTGAAGAATTACTCGGAATACGAGCAAGGCACCTTGATAGCCGTGACGGAAGCCCGGGCCCAGAAAGCCGCTGCCACCACGGTCAACATCGAGAACTACACCGAAAGCGACCTGAAGGACTTCCAAGCCGCGCAAGATGAATTGGGCAGTTCCTTGAACCGCCTCATCGTCTCCGTAGAGAACTACCCCGACCTGAAAGCCAACGAGGAATACCTCACCTTGCAAGCCCAGCTGGCAGGTTGCGAGAACCGCATCCTGACAGAGCGCCAGCGCTTCAACGAAGCCGCCAAGGCTTACAACCAAAGCATCCGTCAATTCCCGAACAGCATCATCGCCAACATGTTCGGTTTCGAAAAGCGGCCTTATTTCGAGGCTGACGAAGGGGCCGACAGGGTGCCAGAGACGTTTTGAGCGGGTCTTACATTAAAACAGAATCGGGCGGAATCCTAATGGGTTTCGCCCGAATTTTTCATATCGTTATTGATTTGTCGCCGATTTTCTTCATTTCGATTTCGATTTTTGGGTTTTATGGTCGTTTTATCAGACTCCTCTTCGTTCATCGAAGCTATCAGTTCGAATACCAAATACTTGCAGAATGGGCACGAAAAACTCTATTATGCATGTCCTTTTAAGGCTGCAAATATAGCCTTTTTTCAATTATGGTCACCTATCACTTCCCAATGTCCATTCTTGCGGCCACCAATACGCTTCAACACCCTATATTGCTGCAATCGACCAATGTTGTACTTAACACCATCCTCGGTAATGCCGTCGATAGCCTCAGCCACTTCCTGTCGGGTTGCTGTCGGATGTTCTTGCAGGTATTTTATGATTTCCTTTTGGGTAGTTGTCAAAGGCTTTTGGGTAGTAATTTTGCTCTTTTGGGTAGTGGATTCATCCTTTGGGGTAGCGGAAATCAGCTCTTCATTGGCCTTTTGGGTAGTGGTTTCGTCCTTTTGGGTAGTCCTCCAAATGCGAGCAATGAACTGATTGCCGTCGGGACGGTCTATCAGTTCCACGTCACAATTCTCAGCCATCACTCGCGGAATGCCCGAGCCAAGTCCCCTGTAGGGCATCGTCTTGGATCCAAATTGTGCCAGTTGGGGATTGCGTGGGTCTGAATTGCCGAGCAGGATTTCATCGATGGTCTGTCCGTCTGGCAAACAACCAGGATTCACAATCTCAACCCTGTTGTCAAAGACAAGCAACCTGATGGCTGCAGGCTTTAGAAGGTCCAGATGCACCAATGCGTTCTGGACAAGTTCTTGCAATACCACCTCTGAAATCTCCAAATCTCCTTCGCTGTTGAATGACTGGCCATTTTGCGGACGGCTTAAACAAGACTTCAACCATCGCATTGCGTCCTCATACATCTCAGGGATGGTTCCCGTGATGTCGCGACTGTCACGATACTGTGTGCTACCGATGTGATTCCCCACAAACCATACCGCTTTGATGCAATGTTGGGGACGAAACATCTGAGGCTCCTTGGCAAAATACATCAGTCCTGCAATGGTAAGCCGTCCAAGTTCATCTGTGATGTGTGCATTCTTCAGAATCGTTGGGACTGGGATATTGAACTCGTCAACCCTCTTTCCGAAAACCTTGTTGAAGTATTCGTCAAGAGCCTTTGTGTCAATGTCAGCCTCGCTACTGCCGTCAACACCTTCCTCGTCTGCCTGGTATTGATGTGACTTCTGGAAAAGCCTGCGAATCTCGGCGTTTTCCGTAACACGACGTTTGTCGGCGCCTTGCTTTACCCAGATATTACCTGACAAATCTTTGTATGGCTTGTAATCACCACTCTTCACGTAGGCCACCAGATAGGCTTGTCCATCATGTTTCAGTGTTTCAGTTTCAATATAGATGGTCGGCCTCACATGGTCATTGGCAGTATTGCCCAATTCGCGTGAAGTATATTGCAACTGTTCGTAAGTGAGTCCCACCATTCTGCCTGTCTTATCCTCGGCACCAAACACAATGGTGCCTCCGTGAGTGTTGGCAAAAGCCACCAACTCTTCTGCAATCTGTTTTGGAGTGGTGAATTTCTAAAGTGGATATGCTTGGCAATGTGGCATCTGAATTGTTAGAAAACCTATTCTGCAAACAAAACCCCGACTATCCTAAGTTCACCAACCTTCAGCTACCCATGACCCCCGGAAACCGCGCTAACTTGTTAGCTGCTGCCCGTGGAGTTATTGTGAGCCCTCAACAGGGCAACCGCAATGGTGAGGCCATCCTGCATGGCCTCGGCTTGTGGTCTGGCGGTCACCTTTCAACAGAAGCATCCCCTTATGCCCATAGTTTGAAAAACCAACTTGATAGCCGAAATGGTCAGGTGCTTAACCGATCTGACATTTTGAAGCATTTCTTTGAAGATGAATATGTCAGCATTGATTTTAACATTGAAGCTGACCTTGAATTCATTGTGATGGCCGCAATGGCTCAACTTGGTGAGATAGAAATTGTACTTGGTGATGGCACACAAATCAATGCGGGTAACATCGACCGTATCAAGTCGCTCACCCCCAAGGACTATTATTCATTTTCACATATTGCGCCGCCGCGTGGTGTCAACATTCCCTTAGTGCGCGAGTTAAGTCTTGGCTTGCTTGGCAAGGATCGTACTGCTGAACTTGACAATCCACAGTTCTATTCCGACTTGTTGTTTAGTGCACAACAGTTGGCAAAAAGAGCCGCCGAAGTTGCCAGCAAAATCCAACATGGCTATTCTTTGTCAGGTGTTGAAATCCTCGACTCACTTCAAGCCAACACGCTATACACACATTTCATCGCATTGAAGAACATGTGTGACCAACTGCAACGCTATAACAACAAGGCCAGGCTTCGCAACATCGCCTGGGACAAGAAGACCATTCAAGGCTTTTTGGTTAAGGACAAGAAAGATTTGGAGCAATGGGAAGCTTTGCTTGCCGAAGTCGGCAAATTCCAAAGCATCATCAACTATCTAAGTGAAGCCAAGCAATATGTGGCTGACGACACCTTAAAGCAAGACATCGAAACTGCAATTGGCAGGGTGGGTACCACCGTCACCAAAGGCGAAACTGCACGACAGCAGTATATGGAAGAATTGAAAACGCTCCAAAAACGATATGTCGACTATTACATAAAAGAATATGTTGAAGCACACTTGCCCGCTACAGATGCCACACTTCTAACTGCTCTTCGAAACATGCCTGAGAATAAAGTATGCGATATGGTGGCCACTGCTGTGGCTTTCGATTCTACACTAGGCATTATCAACACCAATGATTATGAGAATTGGAAAGCCAAGTTGCAAAGTGTACGTATTGCCGATGCAGGTGTAACAAAACAAACTGTCATGCAAAATCCGTATCAAGGCTTCAATCCTGTGGCAGATAGCCACAAATCGCAGCCCAATCTTAAGGACATGAAAGTGGAAATACAAGACATCCATGCGGAGATGGAAAGTCAGATGAAAACCGCATTGCAAGATCCAGCTGCTCAGGCCAATAAGCAGATGCTGAACAATAATGAGGTTACTCTGCTTGATGAATTTATTGGAGGCAAGGTAAAACTCGCTCTTCAGTACGTACAACCCTTACTCGACATTGTTCGCAAACTGTCCACCTCGTTCGACATCGAAGAAATCACCCTCGATTTGTTGAAGACCAAGTTTAACCGTCCTTTGGATGTGGAAGCTGCACGTCGGGCTTTGAACATTATAATTGACGACATGGTAAACCGCCAACGACAAAATGGGAAGAAGCCCGAAACTATTCGCATCATTATCAAGTAATCCAAAAATCCTTTACCACAATGGCAGAAGAAGAATTGAAACTCTATTCCGATAAATACTTGGACAAGCTGAATCCTAAGGATGAAGAAGAGTCGTCTCCAGTAACCGTTTTTGGTCTTACCTTCAAAAACGACGATGAACGCCGACAGTATTTCCGTGAGGAACTGCGCCGCAAATTGCCAGAATTGAAGAAAATCGAAGGTTACCCAATAGGCGAAGACGACGACATCATCAACCTGAGCGACCCTCCTTATTACACTGCTTGTCCTAATCCTTGGCTCAATGACTTCATCAACGAATGGGAGGAAGAGAAGAAACAACTTGTGAAAGAGGGTAAGCGTAAACCCGACTTTGATGTAAAAGAGCCTTATGCAAGCGATGTAAGCGAAGGAAAGAATAATCCAATTTATATGGCTCACTCGTATCACACAAAAGTGCCTCACCCTGCTATTATGAGGTATTTGATGCATTATACCCAACCTGGTGATATAGTATTTGATGGCTTTGCTGGAACTGGCATGACTGGTGTAGCATCTAATCTATGCACATCAAATAATGAATATATCCAAATAGAAGACAAGAAATCGACAGGTGTTAGACATTCAATTTGCTCAGATTTGTCTCCTATCGCCACTTTAATAGCTAATAGTTACTGCACTGCTTTTAACCCAAAAGAATTTCGAAAAAAAGCAGAAACAATACTGCTCAAAGTTGAGTCAGAATATGGGTGGATGTATGAAACGGAGCAGGAAGGAAAGAAAGGAAAAGTCAATAAGGGGATAAAAACAAAAAATACAAAAACAAAAACAAAAAACGCTGATTTTGCGGCACTTACGGAAAAATGCGGAAAAATGAAAAGTACAATCTCCTTGAATTTGCCATAATTTTGCTATAATTTGGGATGCCGGTTGGTATAACCCAATTATAACCGATTATACTAAGGGCGGCCAAAAGCCGCTTTTTTTGTGCCAAAAACGGCCTGAAAAGCCCGAAAAACAACGCTTTTAGACCATTTCCCCGACACCACGAAAATGGTGCGCCACACACGCCTTTTGAAGGGCCTTTGAACACCCTTTGAAAGGCGTTTTTTCGTGCCCGCTCCGACCGTACTTTTCGCCTCAAAAACGGCTTTGGGGTGTAAATTGGGGTGTAAAATGGGGTGTAAAAACTCGTAAAAAAAACGCTTGACTTCGACCCCTTACTACAGCAAAACAATGCGAGTTGAACCCTATATTAATGTATTTCCGCAAGTCGTGAATTGTGTCTAAATTATTGAAATTTAGTATTTTAATATGGATTTTTGACCCAAAAACCGCCTAAAAACACCGCCCTCCCCTGACAAAGGTCAGTTTCGGGATCCAATTTAGCCCACTGCGGACGCAATTTCGGTACCATCGTTGCCCCCCGCCATGAGTGCCTCGACCTTCTCTTCCAGAAGGCCGATGATCTTCTGCTGGTCGGCCACTTTTTCGCGCAACAGGCGGACAACCTCGTCGCGATTCGGCGGAGGTGCCTCGTTCATCACGGCAGGTGGCCGAAACATTGAGCCTTCACCCGTGAGGAGCCAATTAGCATCAATTTGGGGATAATTTTCAACAATTTTCACCAACCATTTGGCTTGAATATCGGTTTTTTGGGCTATTGCACGAGATAAAACGCCCTTTGAAGCACCGATTTTTTTCTCAAATGCGCCTATTTTTACACCTTGATTTTCAGCAAATTGCTCTATTCTGTCTAAAATTGTCTCCATAAAAATTGAAAATTATCAACATTTTTCATTGTAGGTTGAAAATTATCCCTATATTTGCAGCGTGTTTCAATCATTGAAGCACGCGACAAAAATAGCAAAAAGAAATGACAAAGCAACTACACACGAAAAAAGGCACCGGGAAGGAGATCGCCAGACTGCTCGGAGTGAGCGAACACACGGTGAGCGACGCCATCCGTGGAAAGATCGACACGAAGACGGCACGGAAAATCCGCACGATGGCCATCCGCAACTATGGGGCAATCGAGATTGAAATCTAATCACCAATAAATAAGGAGGAAAGAAAATGAGACACAACCTGACTTACACTATCGACAGAATCGAGGCCTGCGCATTCGCGGCGCTGGCCGCACTGTGCATCTACGGCGCAATCGCCAAGGGCGCATGGTGGCACATCGGGACGGCGGTCATCTGCGCCGTGATGGCCGTGGCTTTATGGAAGAGCGCAATTGTGGACGAGGGGGAGGAAGACTTGGAATAGGAATGCTGAATGCAGAATGCAGAATGCAGAATAATCAACTAACAATCTAAACACTTAAAGACATGATCAACATCAACGAGAGAATGGCGGCACTGAACGCCGAAAGAAGGGCCATCAGGCTCGACTATGACAACCGCGAGAGAGCGGTAAAGGCAAAGCACCTGGCCGAAATGAATGCGGACATCGACTTGCTCCGCGCCGAAAAGAACCGCAAAATCGACGCGACCTACCGCAAGCAGGACGAACTGGTGGCGGAATACCGCAAGGAGAAGCGTGAGTTTTACAAGGCGATGAACGAGGCGGTGCCGTGCATCAAGGAGGAGAGATAAAACCGATTGGGCTTGGGATGAAAGAGTCCCAAGTGGTTGCGCGGATAGGATGCTAATCGGATAGGCACCCAGTAAAACCCCTACATTAGTGAGGTTCGAGTCCTCACCCGCGCGCTGGAACTAACCTATAAAATGAAAGAGATATGAAAGCAAATCTGAAAGCCGAGGACAAAAGACTGGCCGTGGTGCTGATGAGCACGAGCGGCAAGGTTTCGGAAGAAGCCATTAGTAATGCGAGGTCGCGCATCATGCTGAAGCATGGGATGTCGACCCAGTCAATACGCTTCGATGATAACGGTTTCTCTACCATTCTCATCTTTGAGGTATATAACGACGCCGCAGTCTTCCCAGATCGCCTCGCCTACCGTCTTCGCAAACTCTTCACAACAATACTGATGAAGGTAAACGGCGGAAACATTCCCGTCATGGTCGTAATCGAAGGTGACACGGACAGATTTCCGATGCACGGGGCATTTCATTGAACCAGCAATCTTCCTTAACCTTTTGGTTTCGGACTCAAATGGATTAAAACTATAACTCATAACAGGCCGCAAAGGTAGCGAAAAGATGCAATATTTCAACAACATACTGACCGTGGAAGCAAGATGGATGATTGAGCAGGGATTGATGACCGAGGCAAATTACAATAAACTTGGCCAGCGTAAAGACATCCAAATTGTCCGCCCAGGATGCCGAAACACACCTGCATTAGTGGCTTACGATAGTCTCCCCGACCGCTATAAGAAGGCCATCGTGGAGCGCGTGGGCGACCCGCGCAAACAGGCCCGGCAGAATGTGCTGGAAGGGCTGATTGAGCACTCGGCAGCGGCCACCGCCTTCTTTGAGGACTACATGATCGACGACGACCGCCACCTGCCCTCCGACAAACGGAGGGAATACTACGCCAACGCCGTGGTGCTCGACGGTGTGAAGCGGCTGATCGAAAGCCGCAACTCGAAACGCAAGGCCCTGGGCAACCGCGCCACGCGCTTCTGGGACGAAATCAGCCAGGCGGTGCAGGAACTCGACCTGACGAAGTGGCCGCACACGCTGCCCGCCAACGCCCGAAGCCTTGAGCGCAAATACCAGCGTTATCTGGCCGAGGGCTACGGCAGCCTCGTCCACAAAGCCTACCAGAACGGCTCGAAGAATGCGGCGAAGGTGGCCGACGAGAACCAGAAGGCGATGCTCGTCACCTTCATGAGCGACCCGCGCAACCTCGACAACGAGCAGGTGGCCCGCCTCTATAACATGGTGGCCCAACAGATGGACTGGAAGAAGATAACGGCCTCGGCAGTGGCGGTGTGGCGCGACAAATGCGACGACCTCATCTTTGCCCGCCGCCACGGTGCGGAGAAATACCGCGCTGGACGCGAGATGCAGGTGAAACGTAGCGCACCTACGCGCCCGCTGCTCTTTTGGACGATGGACGGCTGGGACGTGGAACTGCTCTACCAGCACAAGCCGGACAAAGGTGCCACGACCTACCACAACCGCCTGACGATGGTGGTGGTGCTTGACGGCTGCTGCCGCTACCCCATTGGCTTCGCCGTCGGCAAGAACGAAAGCCCCGCCCTCATCCGCGAGGCCCTGCGCGACGCTGAACGCGAGACGCAGCGGCTGTTCGGGCGCATGTATCGCGTCGGGCAGCTCCAGAGCGACCACTTCGCCATGAAGAACCTCACGCCCACCTATCAGGCCGTGGCCGACAAGGTGACACCGGCCCGCGTGAAGAACGCAAAGGCCAAGCCCATCGAGGCGTGGTTCAACTATTTCAACAAGAAATACTGCCAAATGCAGACCAACTGGAGCGGCTTCGGCATAACGAGCCGCAAGGAACTGCAGCCCAACACGGAATACATCACCAAATACAAGCATCAGTTCCCCGACTTCGAGGGCTGCGTGAGACAGATCGTCGGGATGATACAGGCCGAGCGTGCCGAACTGGAGACCGCGTATGTGGCCCAGTTTGAGGCCGAGGGGCTGACCGAGCTGAAGACGGCCCAATACCTGATGGCCTTCGGGGAGAGCACCGGCGAACGCCGCTATCTGCTGCAAGGGTGCGGCATACGCTGCACCATCGGCACTCGCAAGATGGACTACGATTGCTTCGACACCCACTTCCGCAAATACCCGTCGACGCGCTGGCAGCTGCGCTACGACCCCGAAGACCTCCACTATGCCGTGGCCGTCAACGAGGACGAGAGCCTACAGTTCACCCTTGAGGAGAAATACATCCAGCCGATGGCCTTGGCCGACCGCAAGGAAGGCGACGCAAGGGAACTCCAGCGCGTGATGGACTTCAACCGCCGCAAGGAGCAGGAACTGATGGACGAACTCACCCCGATGGAAGACCGCGCCCGCGAGCTGCTGGAGCAGACCACCCTGAGCAAGCTGCTCATCACCGACAGCCGGGGCCAACACAAGCTGCCCAAGGCGAAGGCGAGGCTGGCGGCTGCCAATGCCGAACTGGTGGAGGCGGTGGAGACCGGCGACAATTTCTACGACATGTACTAATTCAAAAATAGAGAGATATGGAAGACATCAAGAAACAACAAATCGTGAACACGCTGCGCAACTACTGCGAGCGTTACGAGAGCCAGGCGAAGGCTTCAAATTCGCTGAAAAACGTGAGCGCGGCCACGGTGAGCCAGATGCTGAACGGCAAATGGGAACTCATCAAGGACGAGATGTGGCGCAACGTGGCGGCGCAGATCGGCTGGAAGGACGAGAAATGGAACGCCGTGGCCACCCGCGACTTCACCACCCTGATGCGCATCCTCGAAGATGTGCAGGAAAACGCCCTTGTGATGGCCGTGACGGGCGACGCGGGCAGCGGCAAGACCTTTGCCCTGAAGCAATACACCAACGCGCACAAGCAGACGTATTTGCTGTGCTGCAACGAATATTGGAACCGCAAGGCCTTCTTGAACGAGCTGATGCAGGCGATGGGCCGCGACGCAGCCGGGCTGAGCGTGAACGAGATGATGATGGATGCGGTGCGCTACCTGAAGATGCAGGAAGCCCCGCTGCTCATCCTCGACGAGGCCGACAAACTGAGCGACAAGGTACTCTATTTCTTCATATCTCTTTATAATGCCCTTGAGGGCGAATGCGGCCTGCTCATGGTGGCCACGAGCCACCTTGAGCTCCGCATCCGAAAGGGAGTGAAGGCCAACAGGAAGGGCTACAACGAAATCTGGAGCCGCGTGGGAAGGAAGTGCGTCACCCTGAAGGGCGTGAGCGCAGCCGACATCACGGCAGTGTGCGAGGCCAACGGCGTGACCGACCCAAGGGACATCGACATCGTGATCAACGACTCGGAGAGCGACCTGCGCCGTGTGCGCCGCAAGATCCACGCGATACTGAAGGGAAAGGAGGCCGCGAAATGAGAACCACACCGACGAAACGGCAGGCCGACGACAAGCGCACCCTCAACCAGAACCGCAGGCTGTATTGGCTCCTGAACGAACTCGGCCTGAAGGACAGCGTGGCCGACCTGGTGAGCGACGAGACCAACGGGCGCACCACCCACACCAGCGAACTGACCTTCATCGAGTGCATGAACCTCATCCGCAGGCTGGAACAGTACACCCGCAAGGCACAGGAGAAACCCACACCCCAAAGCAAGCAGAACCGCATGGACAAAAAGCGCAAGGGAGTCATCAAGGCCATTTGCGCCTACGGCGAACTGTGCGGACTGACATACACGGTTGACTACGCCAAGAGCATCGCCACACGCGCTGCCGGGCGTGACAGCTTCAACGAGATATCTGAAGGCGAGCTGACCCGCATTTACAATGAATTCTGCCGCAAGCAGACGGCTGCAAGGGTAAGGACAGATTTACCCATACTTAAACACAACTTTTCCTTGAACTGATGAAACGCGCCCTTACCATAACCGACATTCGGAACTACAAGACGAAGACCTACCTGCTCGACGGCGGTCTTGACTTGGCCCTTGGCGAAGTGGAACTCACCGGCAGCTGGATTGTGTGGGGAGGGTCGGCAAACGGTAAGACGCGTTTCGCCTTGCAGTTGGCCAAGGCACTGGCCAAGCATGTGCGGGTGGCATACGACAGCCTTGAGGAAGGTTTGAGCCTCTCGATGCAACACGCCATCGAGGACGTTGGCTTTGCCGACGTGAAGCGGAACTTCATCCTGCTTGACGGGGAGGGCATCGACGAGCTGAAGGAGCGTTTGCGCAAACAGCGCAGCCCAAAGGTGGTCATCATCGACTCGCTCCAATACACGGGCCTCACCTACACGGAATACAAGGCCCTGCGCGACGAGTTCCGCTCGAAGCTCTTCATCTTCATCAGCCATGCCGAAGGCCACAACCCCAAGGGCGCGGTGGCCAATTCGGTGAAATACGACGCATTCGTGAAGGTGTATGTGGAAGGCTACCGGGCCTATCCGCAGAGCCGTTACGGAGGCAACCAGCCATACACCGTGTGGCCAGAAGGCGCAGCGAAATACGGACACACACCAATAAACACTATTCAATAATCACTTAAACAGCAATAAAAATGGCAAATCTCAACAAAATGAGCAGAGAGAAACTGCTGAAAGCCGGATTCAAGTTTATCCGCTTGACCGACTACCCGTGTAAGGACGGGATTCACTATCAGATTAGATTCTGCGACAGCGACGACTTCGTTTGGAAAACACTGAACACCTACAACACAAAGGCTGCACGGGAACGGGCCGCTGCGGAACTGATTTCCGACGGGCCGTATTTGCTCCTGGAATGGAATAAGGAAGGAGGTGAGCAATGAAAACGAAGCGAATTAAAATCGAATTTGCGACAATCAGAGTCGCTGGATACATCAATGGCAAACAATCCACCAATGCCTTGACCTATAAACTTATGGGATTCGACGAGGCCGATTTTGCCGGACTTGTTGAGGAAGAGCGTAGACGCATTGAAACTGTTGTGCAGTCCGAGCTGGGCGCTTCAGAGGCAAAAGCCAAGGTGACAAAGATGGAGAAAAGATACATTGATGGCATGGTACAATCAAAACAACCTAACAAATAATCACTTAAACACAATTCAAAATGGCAACAAGACAGAAAAAGACCCTCATTCAGGGCATCACGGCTGAACAGGCCAACGACGCTTTCGCCAACTATGCGAAGGCCGACGCACAAATCAACAAGATCAACGCGGACATAGAGCTGCAATGCGCCAAGATCCGCGAGAAACACGCCGACGAACTGACGCGCCTCAGCGACGAGAGGGAGAAAGCCTTCGACACGCTGCAAGCCTACGCGGTGGAGAACCAGGCTGAACTCTTCACCAAGAAAAAGAGCCTCGACATGACGCACGGCACCATCGGGTTCCGCACCGGCACCCCGAAGCTGAAGACGCTGAAGGGATTCACTTGGGCAAGCGCACTGCAACTGGTGAAGCAGTTCCTTCCAGGCTATGTCCGCACAACGGATGAAATTGCGAAAGATAAGCTGCTGGCTGACCGCGAGCTGGAGGAAGTGAAGGCAACGAACCACGAGAAACCTATTACCATGTTCGAGGCTATGGCCGAATGTGGCATCAAGGTGGATCAGGATGAGACCTTCTTTGTTGAACCCAAGAAGGAGGAAGTGGCCTAATGGGGAACCATTGCGTTTACACGGTGTGCCGCGAGTGCGGCGAGGAATACTGCCTTCGTTGCGAGTTTGGCATCTGCCCGAAATGCGGCACACCGTGGAACGCGCGGCCCCGGACGCTTACAGTGTATGACTACATAGGAAAACCGCACGAAATGACAGTTACAGAGATATACCAGGAAACCTTGGAACTTGCGAAGCGTGACAAGATCGACCTTGTGAACCGCATCCTGGCGAGCATCAAGGACACGGACAAGCCGACACCCGAACAGGATGACAACATTCCCGCGATGCCGGTGTACGAGGGCCTGACCGTCTTCGCCGAAATTTACCGTGCAAAGAAGGGCGTGACCTATACAACAGGCAAGTTCTCGGGTGCCGACTATAAGAACATGAAGGAGCTGCTGTGGAAGATAGAGGAGCGCATCGTGGAGGGCGGCACCGTCATCGTGAACGATGCGCTGCGCATCGGCAACCTGAAGATGTTCCTTCAGGCGGTTTGCGAAATGAAGAACCAGTGGTACTTCGAGAACCGCTTCAACCCCTACGGGCTGAACAACGACTTTGAGAAAATCTACTCCAACCTCAAAAACAACAGCGACCATGCCAGAAGAAAAGCAGCTTTCGACTACCTCTAATCCCCCTGGCCCCCTTTCAAAGGGGGAACGTGCCGTGGCGGTACCGACAAGGGAACTCCTACAGAAATGCCCCGTGGCGCAGCGGCTCTATGACAGGACTGGCGATGGCCTTCCACTGGCGGCTGTGGCTGTGGTGGCCGCAGCCGACCGCAGCATCACCACGGCCACGGAATCGGTGAGGAGCACGGGGCAGGTGAGCGTGAAACGGTTTGCCAAGGACTTCGAGGAGCGGACACTTGCCGCCTTGATCCTGACCCACCTGACCATTGTTGAGGACATGGTGAACGTGGCCCGTCCGCTGAAGCCGGAAGCGATGGCCATGCTCTCGAAGGAGGTGGCGCGGATGCTGGTGGAGGATGACATGCAATGGAACCTGGCAGACATCCAAATCGTGGCCGACCGACTGGCCAACGGCGACGCGGGACAGGTGTACGGCGGCCTGAACAAGGCAATGGTGATGAAGGCCTTTTTAGCCTATATGGGCGAGAAATGCGACGCTTTCGTGGCATTGCGTGAGGAACAGGCAAGGGAGCACAGCTTCGGCGACTTCGGGGCCGAGAGAGGCGGCACGGCGCAACTGAGGGAAAGAATGAAGAACGTTGCCGCACTTGCGGCATACAACGAAGGAAATTTCAAAAAGGACATCAAACAATAACCATCATGGAAAAAGTAAGACAATACGAATCAAGCAAGATAGAAATCTGCCGCAACTGCGGAGGCTCCGGCATGGTACATCCCCAAGTGGAAGGGAACTGGCTTCTGCGCCGGATGCAAGATGCTGACAGGCTTGTCGCCTGCGATGTGTGCGGTGGCACGGGTCGTGTGAGGAAACACACCGAGATCACCGTTACGGTGCGTTCTTTCCAATGACAATGAAGCCATGAGCGGGAAGAAGCGTTATCGTTCAACCAAGAAACGGATACGGGCCATTGTCGCCATCGTGAACGAAGAGTACCAGCCCGGCGACCAGAATCGGTGCTACAAGGCAATATGGCGGCGGCGCATCCTGCCAGAATTCGGCGTGTGCTACAAAACCCTCCTCTCGTATTTGGGCGTTTTGCCTTCTGAGCTTGAGGAGGAACAGCCGGAAAAAGAAAACACAAACCAACTTTCGCTTTTTTAGCTGTAAGCCGTAAGCAATGCTTAAAGCCCAACAATTAAACGACCAACAAACAACGATTAAACAATGAGAAAATCAACTATCATCAAAGACCTTCAGGACATGCTGGCCAACGAACTGACGAATGTGAAATACATCGACAAGGACTGGGGCCAGCTTGGGATGGAGCAGCCGCCGGTGGGGTGGCCCTGCATCCTGATCGACATCGAGGATGTCGACATCCATCCACTGACGGACGGCAACGAGCAACACAAGGCCACCGTTGTGCTGACCGTGGCCAACAAACGCACCAACAGCAGCAGCGCACACGCGCCACGCACGGCGAAGGAAAAGAGCATGGAGACCATCGACCTGACTGACGACATCCACCGCCTTGTTCAGAACTATGCCGCTGAAGGTGCGGAATATACCCCGCTGCGGGAGCAGTCGTTCTTCAAGCTGAACGACCTGCCTGGGGCGGAGGTGTACGCGATGCGGTATGTGACCAAATACAACATCTGCAACAATGGATCTGAAGAGGCAAATCCTGAATGACCTGCGTGTGGAGCTGTCGGACGAGTTTGACCGCAACTTCCAGCGCAAGGCGTTTTTCGACCGCCCGTGGCCACCCAGGAAGATGCACAACCCCAAAGGCTCGCTGCTGATGGTGACAGGCAAGCTGCGCCGATCGATACGCTGTCGTGTGGGTACCGACAGTGTGACGTGGGAGACCTCCGAACGCTATGCCGCCATCCACAACTACGGCGGCGAGATCACGGTGACCGCCAAGATGAAGCGGTTCTTCTGGTACAAGCACAAAGTGACCAAGGACGACGCCTGGAAGTGGATGGCGCTGATGAAGGTGGGGACCGGGATACGTATCCCTCAGCGGCAGTTCCTGGGCGACCACCCTGTGGTGCGCAAGCGCGCGGAGGAGGTGGTGAGCCGCAACATAAAGCAGGCGGCGGAAGAGATGATCCAGAAACTGAAGAGGATCTAGACTATGGTTCAACTGCGAACGCAGTTGGTGACAATAATGAAGAAGCCCCGGCGATTTGAGGTCGTCGGGGCTTTGTGTTTTTGATAGCATTTTATACAAAAACAGTTAAGTTGTATATCACTTTTTTACGATTTTACTTGCATTATTGAAATAATTTGTATTTTTGCCGTGCAATTTATCCAAAGGGTAACATCCCCTTCCGACGATTCTATCCGTCGTCCTGCTCGTCGTAACGAGAAAGAAAGCCCATCGTCCTGCAACCTTGGGCTTTTGTTTTTGCGCCATGGATAGGGCGCAATAAGCACTTTCGCTGCAGGCGAAGTGCAAAAAAGGAAGGAGGTGTGTTCGATGGATAAATTGCAACCCGAAGAAGGCGGCAGGAGACTTGTCTTTTGTGCCTACATTGTAAGAGACGGCAGACGCATCTACCCGAAAAAGGGGAAATGCTTCCGTTTTTATGTGGATGACGATAGGCAGAGAGCCTAAAGCCTGATTCATGCGGCATTGCAGGATGCCGCTTTTTTTTGTTCAGTATTTAGATTTTTTTGTTGCATTATCCAAAAGTTTTGTATTTTTGCAGTCGAGACTAATGAAGTAAGACGCTATTGGGGTGTTACCCAGTTCGACGCTTTCATTGGTCTTTTCCTGTTTTAGGCAACCCCTCTATCAAGTCTTTCGGCTTGTTTTCTTCTATGGTATAAAGCACCTCCCCTTTAAAAGGTTTGTGCATCTTCACATTGGCCCAATACGTTTTTCCCTTAATTGTTAGCGAGTAGTAGGTGAAATACTCGGTCTCTGGGTGCTTCTTCTTGTTCGGCTTTTTCGGGTCGTAGCCTTTCTGTCCGGGCTGTATGGGTCGGTTAGGTGCCCAGCCTTCGTACTGCCATCCCTTGACGGATTTCTCGCTGAACCGTATAAGCCAAGTCCTGAAGTCGTGGTTGTTGGGGTTGCAGTGCTCAAACACATCGATAAGCGAGCGGTGGGCAAGCATCATGCGACCGGATAAAAACTCATCGCCATTGATGTTTAGCGTGCCGTGTGTTGGCACATCTTTCATCAGCTCTTCATTACGCTTCTTTATTTTGGCATTGATTGCTTTTCTGGTTGCTTGTTCCAATTCCTTGCCTCTGATGTTTCCCAACACCTTGCATGCCCTGCATTTCTCGCTGTTTGGGTTGTACGCCAACTTGGTGAACTCGCACTTCCCGCATCCTTTGGGGAAATACGGATGCTTCGGTGGGAAGATCTTCTCTGTCTTGCCCGGATTGAAGCGGAACATAGCGGCCTTGTTTTCGCCGTTCTTGCCGATCTGGGTGGTGGCGCGTTCACCGGCGGCGCATGCCTGGTCACTGTCGCTGGTCGGGTACTTGTCCTTCAGTACCTGGACGGCGGTGCATCGGCAGTTCCAGCCGTTGGGCGGGTAGTACTCGTTCCAGAACTTGTCGGACGGCGGCAGCGTTATGCCTTCCAAAGCGGCGTGTTCGGGCCTTACAAGGCCGTCAAGGGCGGTTCTATATTGCAGGTCGTATTCGTCGCCGTCTCGCTCTATGTCGGCCCATTTCGCGGCCATTTGGGTGCTTGCCGTGGCGAAGTTGTACTCGGCATAGAGCCAGTTCTGGTTGTAGGAGGCATCAATGGCCTGCACATCCTGAAGGAAACGGTCGAAAGACTTGAAGCCGCCGTCCTCGTCCTTCAGCAGACGCGAGGCGTCATTCATTTCGTGGTAGGTCTTGAAGCCGGAGAAGAGGAAGATGTTCTCGTCCAAGGCGCGAGCCATCGCGTCAGGGATGTTGCGCTCAAGATGCCCCAATTCCTCTGCCAAAACGTCATGAGTGGCGTTCATCAGCGCAAGGGGTTCGGGCTCGGAGAGCATTTCGGGGGTGAAAGCCTTATTTGCGTGAAGCCATTCGACGGCCTTTTCAAAGGCTTTTGAAACGCGATTAAAAGAAGGTTTATCACCGTTTGAAAGTTGCGTTGGCAACGCAACAGACGGGACAGATTGGCCGTACAGGTCGTTCAAGGCTCGGTGCAGCCCCTCATAGAAGGGGCTCAGGCGAAAAAATTGAAGCTCCCCGCCTTCAGTGCGCCGTTGCCGTCATCGGGGCCGGTCGGATTCATGCGCGGCCCGGTTATTTCCATGCCGAAGGTCTGTTTCAGCCACTCGATGTCGAACTCGTAATAAGCCGAAGCCTGGAACACCATCTTCCACAGCTTCTCGGTGTCGGTGGCCTTGGCGAACTCGAAGCGGAGGCCGGTCGGAATGATGCCGAGGGCTTCCATAGCGGGAATGGCGACTTTGTTGATGTAGTAGGCAATCTTTCGCTTGTCGGCCTCGACGATGATTTCCATCAGGTCGGTGGAGGATTCCTCCTTCGAGCGGTTGCCGTGCTCGGTGTCCTGGCCCAGAACGGCCCCAAGGTTGAGAAGGGAGATTTGCTCGTCACAAGTGGCGATGAAGTTCTTGTAGACATCGCCGTTGGTGCTGCTTGACTGGGCAAACTCAAATTCTTCCTCGGTATCGATGATGAAGTAGGCGGCTGAGCCGATTTCCTTCATCATGGACTCGGCCCGGTCGAGCATTTGCTGGTCTTGGGTGTCGGTCTTCAGCACCCGTGGCGGTATGCCATAGATTTCGCACAGCTCGCTCCAACAGGACAGGGCGAACTTCTTCATCAGCACATAGGGCGTGGCCTTGTTGAGAAGGCCGAGGTCGAGCTTGTCGGGGCAGAATTCGAGAATCCACGTGCCGAAGTCGGGGCGGTCACGGTAGGATTCACCTGTGTTGGCCGTGGCATCGGGATAGAAGATGCCCGTGGCGGGCGACACATTGGCACGGGGCACCAGTTCGATGTCGGGGTTGCCCTCCTTGTCGAATGTGAACTGGACAAGGCTTTGGCAGTAGAACTGTGATTCGACGATGAATTTCACCAGCTTGTCGAAAAGGCCGTTGTCCTTCAACAGGTTCATTGTTCCCTCGTCGTTTTTGTCGCCTTTCTTGAGGCTCCAGTCGGCGGCCTGTGACTTGCTGATACGAAGGCCGATTTGTGAGGTCATCTTGGCATCAAGCATGACCTCGTTGTATAATACCTGAAGGTTGTGCTGCTTGGGTTTGTCTGCGCGGGTGGCTTCCATGCGGGCGTTGCGCCAACTGGCGATGTCACGCCTGACAATGGCCTCCTGACGGTGAATGACGCGAAGGGTCGTTTTCTTATCCTTTTTTGAAAGGGCAACCGTGCTGTTGTCTGGTTGCCTCATGCCCCGCTGTGAAGACAGGAGAGACAGTAATTGTGTGAGTTTGTTTGGCATGACTTGGTTGTTTTATAGTGTATGGTCAAACTTGGGGTTGGATCCAAAGCGTGACTTAATGATTGGGTTGCCCTGCGCATCGGTGGCGATGGGGAGCGAGGGCGTGATGCTGCCTTCGGACACCTTGCTCATAAACTCGATGACGCGGTCGTAGCGTTCGCGCCACTGGTCATAGATAAGCTCGTTGTTGGAGAGCCGGATAAGGTTCCACACGGCGATGACCTTGGTGTCCTCAAGAATAAGCGGGTCGCGGTCGGTGCCGGTGGCGGCAAAGATGGCGGCCACGTCGTAGCGGCTGGCCAGGTAGGATTTCATTTCGCTGACGGCAGCCTCGATGCACTGCTGGACGCTGGCATCGTCGTTGGCCGAGATGTCATCCATGACATGCTCATAGATGACGGTTCGCATTTCTTCTACGGTGATGAACATAGTTGTCAGGTTTTAGTTGTTCGGTTAGTACTTCCAAGAGGTGCGGCGGCCTACCACATAGCGGCTGTCGCTGGTTCGTACTCTGTTGCTTAGTTTATAAATTGCCGATTCAAGCGCGTCGGGAAGATCGTCGTGCACCTTGGAACCTTTCTCGAAGCCAAGAAGCTGGTTCTCCAGCACTTCAAAACCTTGGTCGCCCTCGTAGTCCTCGTTGAAGATCACGTCGCCGCGCTGGAAGAGGGGCTGCATGGCCTCGATACGCCCGAACTTGTCGGGCTTGTTGCGGGTGTCGCCCGTGATGGGTATCTGCACACCCACCTCCTCGCCCACGCGCCGGAACTCGTCGAGCAGCATGTCCTGCATGAAGTTGGCCTCCATATAATATTTTATAGGTGTGTCGCCCACGAACTCGCGGATCTCGTAATGCCAGCCCACCATGACAGAAACCTTGGTCTGGTCACCGAAGGCACGCAGCACATGGTATTTGCCGTTTTTGGTGAGGCCGACCAGGACGGTGCCCTTGTAGTCGTTCTTCGTCGAAGACTTCCACGACGGGTCGGTGTAGGCGATGATGGCGCGGTATTCCCGCAAGGGGAGCATCTTGCCGTAGCGTATATCCTTCCTTTCGAAGATGGTGCCCTCCTCGATGGGGTTGTTCATGTACTCCTTCTGGAAAAGGCGGTCGCCAATCTCGGCACGGATTTCGGCGACTTCCTTCTTGGTGAAGTTCTCCTTCCATGTCGGGTTGCCGTTCTTGTCAAGCATATTGACCACGGTGTGGTGGAATCCGGGACGCTTGGCGATGTTGCCGAGGACGGAGTTCTTGCCGATGCGGTTGCCGACCAAAACGAAGCGGCCACGGCCTGCGTCCATCGTGCCGTAGAGGGCCGAGAGGCACCAGTCGGTGACTTTGGCGACGCGTGAGGGATTGAGCACCAGCTCGTCGTCGTCGATGTCGTCGATGACAATATAGTTGACACGGCGGCCTGATTTCTTGATGCCACGAGGCGACTGGCCACGGCCCAATGCGATGAACATTGAGCCGTCGCTGGTGGTGAAGCGTCCGTCGCTCCAGATGCCTTCGCCCTTGCCGATGCCGAAGTCGGCCTTGTACAGCTCGTTCGACTCCAGTTCCGCCTGAAGGTCGCCGAGCAACTGCTTGGCCGCGTCCTGCGACTTGGAGACCAGCACCATCGTCAGCGGCGTGTGGTCCTTCTGTGCCAGGATCCACATAGGCTCTATCAGGGAGATGTGGGTTGACTTGGCGTGGCCGCGTGCCCACTCGAACACGGCACGGGCGCGGTCGTTGTTCAAGACGTGGTTGGCGGCATCCCTTTGGAACTTGGCCGTGGGCTTGGTGGCGAGATGGGGGAAATAGGTCTCGACAAACGCTGCATAGTCCTTCCTGGTCTTGGTGACACGCTTTTCCCTGTCGAGGGTTGAGGTGCTGGCCAAGGTGGATGTGGCTGCCTGAATACGGGCGCAAAGGGCCTGCCATTCGGCTTCCTGCTGTTTGCGGCGTGATTGGGTACTCATGGTTTTTTAGTGGCTTTTAGCTGTTAGCCGTTAGCTGTTAGCTTGTGTCGGCTCCGAAGGGTGAATCTTGTGCCTTTGGGTGTCGTCGGCTTATAGCTAATGGCTTACGGCTTACGGCTCAATTGCGGTTGTTGATATGGTTGATGTACTCCTGGTGTAGGCGGTTGATGACGGCAAGCAGCTCGGGCGTGATGCTCTTGTCGGTCTTGGATCGCTCAAGGAGCCAACGGTCGAACGAGGTGAACACGTCGATGACGGTGGCGCGGTTGACAGTGTTGGCCACGCGCTCGGCACTGGCCATTATCTTGACCACATTGTCCGACAGCTTGGTGACGGCATCGATGTTGTAGTCCGGCTTGCCGATTTCCGCTATGATGGCCTCCGTGATTTTCTTGGCCGACAGCATCAGCGAATTGGCGAGTTCTACGCTGGAGGTCTTCTCCTCCTGGAGCCGGTCTTTCCAGCCTTCGGCATTGACCCATCGCGATACGGTCGCCTCCGTGATGCCGTATTGGTCGGCGATTTCCTTTTGTGTATAGCCTGCCATGAATAGTCGGTAGGCTTGGGCCTTCTTTGCGGCCATGTCTTTTCTGTTGCTCATGGTGAAAATATGATTTTTGCGGTGCAAAAATCAGTATAAGATACTGGTTGCCAAAAAAGTGCTAACAGAGTTTCCGCACTTTTTGCGGGGTTGTGTGAATGGTGGCACTTTTGCACCGAAAATCGAGGTGGGAGGTAGGAAGTAGGAGGTAGGAAGTAGGAACCTCAAAACCTCATACCTCAAAGCCTCATACCTCAAAACTCAAAACTTGACTGAAATGAAACGAATTGTTATCAGCGACGAAAGCATCAACAGCTACGGTTTTTGGGTGGTGACGGACGGCATCGACCTGTCGCCCTTCCTGAAGAACCCCGTGATGCTGTGGAACCACAACAGGGACGATCACGGAACCGTCAACGCGCAGTTGCCCATCGGCATCTGGAAAGACCTGCGCATTGAGAACGGCGTATTGACCGGGGAGCCGGTATTTGACGAGACAGACGAGTTTGCCGTAAGGATCAAGCAGAAATACGAAGCTGGCAAACTGAACGCCTGCTCGATGGGCTTCGTGCCCTTGGAATGGAGCGACGCTCCCGAAATGCTGAAGCAAGGCCAGAAGGTGGCCACGGTGACGCGCTGTCGCCTGATGGAAATCTCCATCTGCGACATCCCGTCGAACGCCAACGCCACGGTGGTGCTCTATGACGAGAACAGCAAGACTATTAACCTGTCCGACTTGCCGAACATGGCAATAGGGCCTAAAATCAACGATATGTCAAAAGAAATCGCACTGAAACTGGGCTTGGAAGAGAACGCCAGCCCGCAGGCCTGCGTGGAGGCCATCCAAAAGAAGGATGAAAGAATCGCCACGCTTGAAGCCGAAAACAAGAAGCTGAAAGAACATGAGAAGGCCGCAAACGACGCGAAGAAGGACGAAGCGGTGAGACTGCTCGACGATGCTGTGAAGACGGGACGCATCGACGCGAAGGCGAGACCGCAATTCGAGAAACTCTTCGAGCTCGACCACGATGCCGCCAAGGCCGCACTGGCTGAAATGCCGGAAAGAAAGCCCCTGACAGTCCAACCGCCCAAGGGCAATGCTGGCGGCGACGAAAGATCGTCGTGGAACTACCTTGACTGGATGAAGAAAGACCCGGAAGGGCTCCGCAAGATGAAGACGGACGACCCCGACCGCTTCAAGACGCTCCAACAGACACTGAAGAAGCCGTAAGCCATAAGCTGTAAGCTGTAAGCCGACGACACCCAATGGCACAAACTTCACCTTTCGGAGCCGAAACTGGCTTAATGCTTAGAGCTTAAAGCCAAATTGAACAACGATTAAACAACCAACACTTAAACACCAAACATCATGCTTAAACAAATTTTTGCAGCAATCATTCTCAGCCTCTTCTATCCTGAAGGATCGTGGCTGAACGAACTGACCTCAATGGATCACATGGTGGAATACAACACCATCAACCTCTCGCAGATCGGGGCCGACCCGAACGTGATCAAGGACAACACCACCTGGCCGCTCACGCCGACCCAGCGCACCGACAGCGGTATCCAAATCCCGCTGGCAACCTACGACACAGAGCCGACGCACGTGACCAACGTGGAGGAACTGGAAACCGCCTACGACAAATGCGAATCGGTGGTCAGACAACATGCCAACGCGCTCCACACGAAAGCCTGCCTCTCGGCAGCCTACAACATTGCCCCGGCATCGAATGGCGCGAACACGCCTGTACTTGCCACAACGGGAGCCAACCGAGGCGACGGCAACAAGGCTATGACCTATGATGACATTCTGCAACTACGCCTTGCATTCAACAAGCTGAACTATCCTATGGAGGGCAGAGTGCTTGTGCTGAGCCCAGACCATGAGGCCGACCTGCTGAAAGAAGACGCGAGCCGCTACAACCAAGTGATGACTTCAGGGAATCTGGCCGGGTTCAAGGTGTACACCTTCAACGGCAACCCCACCTACACCGCCGCAGGCGCAAAGAACGCCTACGGTACCCTGACGGGTCAGCAATCGTCGATTGCCTTCCTCAATAGCGAGGTGATGCGCGCCATGGGCGACATCGAGGGCGAACCCGAGAAACGCTGGGCCGACTACCGTGGCTGGCTGTTGGGCTTCCAGATGCGCTTCGTGGCCATGCCGTTCCGCTCGAAAGGAATCGCAGCCATCTATTCGGCAACCGCCTAAATGAGTTACCAGTTGTCAGTTGTTCAGTTAGGAGTTAGGAGTTGCTCCACACTGAACAACTGAACAACTAAACAACTGAACAACTGACAAAATCATGCGAATATGGGAAAGACTAAAGAGAATCCTGCCGACCCCAATCCAAAGGGAGGGAAGGAAGCCGAAACCGACCCGGCAGCAGCGACGCAAGCTGCAACGCGACCTGAGGAAACTGAAGAAAAAGGTGGACAGGAGGGCGGAGCAGACGCTGAAGGACGCGAGGATACCGGCATGGATCCGCGAGGTGAAACGCCGCCAGCTGGAGGCGAAGGGTTTTCTTACTGCGAAATCACAAAAGACCTCATAAATGAAGCTACTAAGAACATCTTGAAAGAAGTGGTCGACTCGGCCAAAAAGGTGTTCGCCAGCCACGACATAGAGCGACTCTGGTTCACCGTCGACGGCTGCGGCTTCGGCAACGAGGCGGACGCGAGCGCACACGCCGACACGCTCGTGAGCAAAGCCCTTCTCAAGATCGACAGGAAAGACCTGGACTGAACCAGGAAACACATTGACGACAAACAACCCTTATATTAACCATCAAACACTCAAAAAGATGAAAAGAATTTTCGGAATTCTCGCACTGCTCACGGTTGTGGCACTGGCCGCAACGGCAACCGGCTACGCCTCAGAAGCCACATTAGGCAACCCGCCCCCTGTACTGGTTCAGACGGTGGAGGCCGATGTGCCTTTTTTCCCCAATGCCGATCCCTCAGATTGGAACATCGGCATAGCCGTAGCCTACAGCAACCAGGGAGGCCTCTCCAACGTTGGCCTGCAAGCCGTGGCCGAAAAGAGCCTGAACGTCCTCTTGGGATGGCGACTGTCCGTCTCTGTCAACGGGTTTGTCCCCCAAGCCGGATTCGACCGATATGGCACCGCATTGACAGGCCCCGTGCTCAACCTTGGCCCAGTCTACGCATTTGTGCAATTGGGCGCGGCCTACAACCCTTCAAACCAACATGTGGTATCGGTTGCAGCCAACACAGGCGCGGGAGTGGCTTTCGACATTGGCAGGCACTCAAGGATTTTCGCAGAGGCATCGATTGACGCTGTGCCTACCGGTGGAAGGTTGAAACCGACCGTCGGCGCGGGCATAGGCTATGCCGTGCGTCTTTAGCAAATAAACTGAAATACAAGACCAACCGATAGAGCCATGAAAACCCGTATAGAACGACTTGTTATCCATTGCACCGCCACGCCGGAAGGACTGGAGGTGACAGCCGCCGACATCCGCCGTATGCACTGTGCGGCCCCGCCGCAAGGCCGAGGCTGGAAACAGGTCGGCTATACGGACATGGTGCATCTGGACGGCACGGTCGAAAGGCTGGTGCCGAACAATGAGGATGCCTACGTGGACGGCTGGGAGGTCACCAATGGGGCAAAAGGCTACAACGGTACAAGCCGGCACATTGTGTATGTTGGCGGACTGGATGCCAACCGGCGCCCAGCCGACACACGCACCGAGGCACAGAAGGCCGCGCTGAAGGCGTATGTGGACGACTTCCGCAAACGCTTCCCCTGGGCCGACGTGTGCGGCCACCGCGACCTGCCTGGCGTGGCCAAGGCCTGCCCGTGCTTCGATGTGAGGAAGGAATATGGATGATGAATTGTTGAATTGTTGAACTGTTGAACTGTTGAGGTTCGACAACAACGATTAAACGATTAAACAATCAACAATCAACAACGATTAAACGACTGAACAAAAATGGAGTGGATTTCGACACTGAGCCTCGTGGTCAACGCCGTCTTGGGCGGCACGCTGGTGGTGACCATCGCCACGCTGCGCGCCACCGTGCGCAAGGCCCACGCCGAAGCCGAACTGGCCAAGGCCGAGGTGGAAAAGCTGAAGGCCGAAATAAAGCGGGCCGAAACCGACAACGAACGCTCGGCCATGTCGACATTCAAGGAATTCATCGTCGAGCCGCTCCAAACCGAAATCAAGGGCCTGAGGCGCGACGTGAAAAACCTGCGCAAGGCCATCTCGACCGCCAACAACTGCCCTCACAACGACGACTGCCCCGTTCTTGAAGAGATGCGCAAGCAGCCCGAAACAGAACAAACGAACGAAAGATGAACCCCAACCGACATACCAAGCTCAAAGACTGCATTCGCGTGGCCTTGCTGACCGTTACAGCGGTAACGCTCGCCCTCTGCCTGACGGACTGCCGAGGCACTCTGGCAACGACCTCTGCCACTGAACGTACCGAGGCGCGGACGGAGTCCGTTCTGGACGTTTCGCGCACGATGGACAGCGTCTACGTGCACGACTCGGTTTATGTCTACGTCACCACCGAACGCACCGAGGTGACCCGCTGGCGCACCCAGTGGCGCACGCTGACGGTGCATGATACGGTGCGCGAACACACCACCGACACCATCGTCAAGATGGAAACGGTGGAGAAGGTGGTGACGGTGCCACAAAATGGCGGCAACACCGGCTGGGCAGTAGCCCTCGCGCTGCTGGCGGTGATTGCCGTTTACATGGTGATTAAACACGGATTAAAGATACTATAACTGTACAACCTTAAAACTTAAGCAACATGCCACAACAACAAGTGAATTACCGCCAAGGATACAACCTTATCCTCGGCTTCATCCAAAATGAAGGCACGGAGAACGAAGCCATGCTGGCCTTGGGCTTCTCGACGGGCTGCAAGATCAGCGATTCTGCCGAAACCGGCGAGCGCATCACCAAGGAGCCCGGCGGCGGCAACGCCCGCTGGAAAGACAAGTACGTGAAGACCCTCTCGGAGCAGATCACCGCCGAGGGCTTCGTCTACGACAACGCCAGAGCAAAAGACCAAAACCTGCCCCGCCTGAAGCAGCTCTTCCTGGATGCGCAGCCCGTGATGCTGCAATACCAGTACCGCGAATTCAATCCCGAAACGCAAGGCCTAACGCCAGTCGAAATGTCCACCTTCCGCGGCAAGTTCGTCATCACCAGCCTCGAGCAGGACGGCCCCGCCGACGACGACGAGAAATGGAACGTCACCTTCGAGAACTGCGGCCCGGTGGAAGCAATGCAACAGAGCGTGAAACCAACTTACCAGAAGGAAGGCGACCCCGCATGAATGATTTGAATTGTTGACTGTTGAACTGTTCGCACAAACAACAATTAAACAATTAAACAACCAACGATCAACACCGATGAAGACGATAACGATCAACGGAAAACAATACCCTTGCCGCGTGACGATGGGCGCGCTGCTGCGCTTCAAACGTGAGACGGGCAAAGACGCGAGCGAACTCGGACAGACCGACGTGGCCGACCTCATCACCCTGCTGTGGTGCTGCGTGGCCTCGGCCTCGAAAGCCGACGGCGTGGAGTTCAGCCTGGAACTGATGGACTTCGCCGACCGCCTCGAACCCGACACGCTCACCGGCTTCTATACATCGATGGGTGAAGGTGCCCCGGCAGGCGACGCTGAAAAAAAAACGGAGTAGCCGACATCATCACCCTCCTGGGAACCGCAACGGGGTGTATCGGCATGTCGGTCGACGACTTCTGCCAATGCACCCCGCTTGAGTTCCAGGCCGTCTACCAAGCCTGGGCCGATGCCGAGCAACGCCGCGAACGCGCCGATTGGGAACGCACGCGCCTGCTGTGCACCACGATGCTGCAGCCCTACAGCAAGAAGAGGCTTGAGCCGCAGGATGTGATGCGCTTCGCCTGGGACAGGGATATGCAGAATGCGGAATGCGGAATGCGGAATGATGCGGAGAGCGAAAAGCTCAGCGCGAAGGAGATACGGGAAAGGTTCGAGAAGGTGAAAAGGGAGATGGGATTGGGGTAGAGGTCATTTTTTCCGTGGATGGCCACTCAGGTCGCCAACGGCAAGGAGATAGAGGGAACACAAGCCGCCTACGATCAAAGCCAAACAGCCGAAGACACCGATGACAGTAATAATCGGATTGACCTCGAAAGCGGCCTTGAGATAGTCCCCAAAGGCACTTAGAACTCCTAAAATGATACCGAATTGCATTTCACCAATCAGTTTAACGCCGCAAATATAGGAAAAAATGTTTGAAACAATCAAACTTCAGATAAAAATCGACGGAAACCTTAAGGAAGTGGAGGTGTCAGCCGATGAGTTGGCAGAAGCCTTCGTTAAGGTAAAGGATAAGGTTCGCGAACTCAACGAAAAGCTGCTCAATGCCAACCAAGTCGCTCAGTTGTTCGACCAAGTGACATCGGCAGTGCAAGGGCTCCAAACGGCGATGCACGGGCTAACCGACACATACGCCGTGCAAGCACAGGCTGAGGCGAGGCTTGAGCAGGTGATGCGCAACACCATGGACGCTTCGGATGCCGAAATCCAGTCAATCAAAGACCTTGCAGCCGCCCAGCAGGAACTGGGCATTGTAGGCGACGAGGTGCAGCTAAGCGCGGCGCAGGAACTGGCCACCTACCTCGAAAAGAAGTCGAGCCTCGAAAAGCTCATCCCCGTGATGAACGACATGATAGCCCAGCAGCTGGGCTTCAACGCCACCGCCGAAAGCGCAGTGCCCATCGCCACCATGATGGGCAAGGTGATGGAAGGCCAGGTGAAAGCACTGAGCCGCTACGGCTACTCGTTCAGCGAGGCCCAGGAAGAGATACTGAAGTTCGGCACCGAGGAGGAACGCGCTGCCACACTGGCCGAGGTGGTCGAGCAAAGCGTGGGGGGCGTGAACGCCGCCCTGGCCACCACCGACTACGGGAAGATAGTGCAGGCCAACAACCGCTTCGGCGACCTGAAGGAGACCGTCGGTGCAATCATAGCACCGGCAAGGAGCGTTGTCGACTGGACGGCACGCATCTCCATTGCAACAGCCGGACTCGGCAAGGGTGTGGCCACCATAAAAGGATTGGTCGTCACCTATAGGAAGTTGACCGCAAGTCTGCAAACGGCCACGGCTGCACAGCGCGCCCTCGCCATCGCAGCGAAGGCCACAGTGTTCGGCATCGTGGCATCGGCAGTGGCGGGGCTGGTGGCCATCATAGCCAACCTGACTGACAAAACCAACGATGCCGCATCAGCCACCGACAAACTAAGGGAAGTGTCGGAGCGCATCACCTCAGAATATGCGGAGCAAGCCGGAAAGGTGGAGGCACTCACCAGCATCGTCCACAACAACAATCTTGAGCTTGACACGCGGCAACGCGCTTTGAAACAATTGAAGGAAATCGTTCCCGACTATCATGCCGACCTTACCGAGGAAGGCCGCCTAATCAACGACAACACCTCGGCACTCGACCGCTATCTGGACAACCTTGAGAAAACCATCCGCGCAAAAACGCTTGAGGAAGAGCTGTCGAAAGCCATAGCCGACCAGATGAAGGCCGAGCGCGAACTGAAAGCCGCTCAGGCCGCCGCCGACCAGGAACTACTGAAAGCCGGAGGCGACGACAAGAAGGCGGACACAAGGACATATTACAACGCCCGAACGGGTGAAAGCTACGAGGGCAACGCTGGCAACACAGCATACGGCGATGCCATGGCGGAGGTGGAAGAAAAGAAAAAGGCACTGGAAGAGGCCAAAAAGACCGTGAAGGGCGTAAAAGACTGGATTGAGGAAGAAAACGGAAAGACACCAGAAAATGCCGGAAAGGGCTTGACCGAGATGGAAAAAGCCATCGCAGGCGTGAATTCGAAATACGACGAGCTTTTCGACAACCTGGAATGGCAGTATGCAAAAGACGAGAAACGGCAGGAAACGGAACGGGAAAAGCTGGAATCAGAAAAGCAGAAGGAAATCGATGCCATCAAGGAGAAATACCAAGTGTCCGAGCAGGCTGCCGAATGGGAGACAATGAGCTACTCCCAACTGGGCGACGCCATCAAAGACCAAAAAAAGAAGGTAGGCGAACTGGCCGACGCCACCAGCGACGCGGCCCAGCGCGAAACAGCCACCCTCGCCGCCATGCAGAAGAAGCACCACGAGCTGGGCGTGCAGCTCGGACTCGAAACCGAGCACACCAAAGCCACGGGCACGGCCACGGAAACCCTCACCGGACAGCTCACCAGCCTCAAGGAAATCAACGCCAAGATCGCCGAACTGCACAAGAAACGCCTCGATGCCTCATTGGACGAAATCAACGCCGTCGAGAAAGAGATCGAGAAGGTGGAGCGTCTGAAGGAACTGTTTGAGGAAGTGGCCAAGACGGGCAAGCTGCCCAAGGCCGAGCCCATCGCCATCCCCAAGAAGCAGGACTTCCCCGACACCCTTCCCCAGCGCGAAGACACAAGCCCCTACAGCTTCACATCGTCAAAACAGTTCAGCGACCGCCTCGCCAAGCTGAACGAAGACCTCGACCTGGCCCCTAAAAGCCAACGGCAAGCCATAGAGGAAGAAATCGCCTTCGTCCAACGCCTCAAGGACGAGTTCGAGGGCGTCAACCAAACCGTAGCCGCCAGCCCGATGGAAACCTTCGCCAAAGGCTGGGGCGGCATCAAGGGCATAGGCAGCTCCATCCGCAGCATCAAGGACGCGCTCACCGACACCGACAACGCTTGGGACGCGCTCACGCAGACCGTTGACGGGTTTCTGGGCCTCATCCAGGGCATACAGGCCGTGGTTGAAGTCATCAAGACCATAACGGCAGTCACCGAAGCCCTCGGCATCGCAAAGAAAGCCGAAACAGCAATCACCGTGACGGGTAATGCTGCCGAGGCTGCCTCAGAGGAAGGACTGGCCGCAACCGAAGTAACCACCGATGCAGAGAGGGTGGCTGCCAACACGATACTCTCCACCTCCAACACAGCAGTGGCCGCCACAGGGGGCGCGAGTGCGGTTGCATCCATCCCTTACGTTGGCCCGGCCCTGGCTGTTGCCGCCGCAGAAACCATTTTTGCTGCACTGTCGGCCATCCCCAAGTTCGCCAACGGCGGCCTCGTCTACGGCCCCACCGTCGGCCTCATGGGCGAATACGGCGGTGCAAGCTCCAACCCCGAGGTGATCGCCCCGCTCAGCCGCCTCCGCGCCCTGCTGGGCATCGATGGCCCCAGCCAGCCCAGAGAAGTGAAGTTCCGCATCGCAGGCCGCGAGCTGGTGGGCATCGCCAACAAACAGAGAAACATATACCGAAGAAGCGGTTAGAAGGTAGGAAGTAGGAATTTTGAGGTAGGAGGTAGGAATTAAAGGCCCCGCACCTCAAAACCTCATACCTCAAAACCTCATACCTCAAAACCTAAAAACTTGACTGAAATGAGCTACCAACCCGCATACCACACCAGTTTCGACAGCCTCGACGGACGTCGGTGGAATGTCGTCATCTCCATCAACGCGGACGACGGCGAAACGATAGACGACATGGAAATCAGCCTTGAGGGTGACGAGCCATGCATCATCGAATGGGCAGAGACGGACAAGCAGGATGTGGTGCAGGCATCGACCTGCACGCTGCGCGTCTCGAACGAGAGCGACCGGCAGATGGTGCAGTTGATGACGCGGCGCGACGCTGTGGTGAGCGTCGGCGTCGACGGGCACCACTATTGGTTCGGCCACCTCGACGACTCCATCTACGAGGAGCCCTACAGCTTCGTCGAAGGCTACGTCACCGAACTCGTCTTCTCCGACTTCGGCATACTCAGCCGCAAGCCCTTCACCCTCACCGGTAAACAGCGTGTGTGGGACATCGTGGCCGACTGCCTCGAATTGGTAGGCTCCTTCAATCAACTCATATCGCTCGTACACCCCAAGGAGCTCGTCGGCGTACAACTCGAGGATCTCTACATCAACGCCGACCGCTTCCGCGCCGACGGCGATGGCTGGGGCGAGTTCACCAGCAAGCGCGAGGCACTCGAGGAGGTGCTGCGCCCGCTGGGGCTGCGCATCATACAGAAAAAAGGCGAAATATGGGTCTACGACATCGAATGGATGCGCGACCACCGTGAGCTGCATGACCGTGTCGTCTGGAAAGGAACCGATGCCTACCTGCGCGGCAGCGAGACCTACGGCTGGTATGAGGTGGGCTTCGAGCCCGACGCCGAGGAGACGCTGGCGGGCGGCGAGGCCGACTACGACGAGAACAACCCCAACGAAGGGCCCTGCTTCGCATACGCACTCAACCCCGACTGCACCGAATCCGATGACATAGGCTTCCGCATCCTCGCCGACCTGTCGCAGATCGCGGAGCCGCCCGATGTCGACCGTGACTACCAAACCACCCGCTTGCTGCGTACCACTGGTGTGATGAGCGACACGGCTGACATCTGCATCGCGTGGAGGGCATGGGCCAAGGAGACAACAGGCTATATACATGTCAACGGCATAAGCATGCCCGTTGTTGAAGACCATTGCTTCGTCAATGGGGCGGCCACCAACCTCGTGGGCATCGCCGATCCCGTATTCACCTTGACGACGGGTTATATTCCCATTGCACCCAACAACGCCGACTTCCAACTCCGCATCAACCTCGACTTCCTCTTCAGCTTCCGCCCCAACCCGTTCGACAAAACGGAAAAATACCCCTTTCCCTTCCCGAGCACGTGGATGACATACGAGGTCGGGTGGCAACAAAGGCAGATACGGGTCATCGCCGTACCCGTCAAGCTCGAACTCTTGAATGACGACGGCACCGTGGCGATGCACTATGTGAACGTCCGCACCATGGAGGATATTCATGGTTCAGAAGGAGACTACACCTTCATCAGACCGGGCTCTCCAGGCGAAGGTAAGTGGTATAGCGGCCCCGCCTCTGGATTCTACAACATGATACTGTCGTACTACGACGACAGCATCACCAACATCGACTACGAAGACGAGCACGACCACGACTACAGCGACTGCGACCCGATGGTGAAGGCCAAAGGCGCGGACTGGGCGACCAACCAGCAAACCTTGGGGCGTGACTTGCGCAGGTCGACCCTTCTCGAAAAGCGCGACCAAGGCGAATACGTGCCCATGCCTTCAAGGGCAGGACGGCTTAGGCTCACTGTGAGCAACGGAATATGTGGTCTCCTGCCGAAAGGCGAGGATTACTACCACGAAGGGACACCCGACTGCCACGACCTGTGTTTGTTTTTCCCAAAACTACGCTGGCAGCTCTACCGCAACCCCGAAATCGCAATAGTGAGGAAAAACCGCGTAAAAGACGGCATACCCACAGGCACCGTCTACGAAAGGCAGTGCCTCGACGACCTCGGCGACAAAACCTCCGAAACCCTACAAGCCTGCACATGGAAACCGGGCGTGGCCCCGTCGGCACGCGGCCTCTATTTCAACGAACGTGGGATTGTCTACGAACAGTTCCTGAAGAACGGCCAGCCTCGCACATTAGGCGGGCACCGCCTGCATTGCCACGAAGATCAGACCTTCTACCCGCAGCCAGTGCTTTTAGGCACGGCGGAGCTCAACACGGAATTCATCGCCTACACCGATGCCAGCACACCAGGCGTGTTTCTCGTCACCGCCCAACGGCAAGACCTGCACCTGGGAACCGAGGAACTGACCATGGCACGCATCGCAGGCGTTGGCGGCTTCGTCTATGAATTACGATGGAGCTGCCCCGTGTGCGTCAGGGAAGAAGAAATGGTAGCAAAATACAGCTTTTTCTGGAACTTCCCCGTGTGCGCCCAGGAAGAGCAACAACAATTAAACAATTAAACAATCAACAATTAAACAACAAAAATGGCCTACACCAACAACGGATACGCACGCAACACGGTGCTAACGATAGCCAAAGGGGACTATTCGCACGACTACAACCTGCTCGATGATTTCGAGGCTCCAGGCGGCAACGCCTACGAAAAGATTACGGCAGAAGACTTCGCCCTGCTTGACGACAATAAATACGAAGAGCGCAGGGACGATTTCATCCTCTATGTCTATTCCCTCGAAAAAGGGCTTGCCGACGACTGCCCGGACATGACCACTGGCAGCGTGGAATACGACACCATAGTCTGTCCGCTGACGGCCAGCCGAGGCAACAATGAACCGCAGGAACAGTGATTTGAAATAAAAAACTTGGCGGGGCCAATAAAACGGCCCCTGCCTCCAGAGT